>Ga0181369_1000277_pt1 | contig 14481 bp, 22 predicted proteins | sample LowvirmetaG_8_FD_130088 | JGI IMG/M metagenome (GOLD analysis project Ga0181369, IMG submission 130088) | Marine viral communities from the Subarctic Pacific Ocean - Lowphox_04 viral metaG | ecosystem: Environmental > Aquatic > Marine > Oceanic | place: Subarctic Pacific Ocean | collected... | reverse complement strand
CTTCTTTTAAATGGATTTCTAAGTCTAGTAGGTCTCTGCCCACCACGACCTTGAGAGACTGGACTTCTTTTAAATGGATTTCTAAGTCTAGTAGGAAGTTTCTGTCCACCTTTAGGAGTTCCTCCAGTAACTGGACTTTTTTTAAATCGATTTCTAAATATAGAAGGTTTCTGTCCACCACGACCTTGAGAGACTGGACTTTTTTTAAATCGATTTCTAAATATAGAAGGTTTCTGTCCACCACGACCTTGAGATACTAGATTTCCAGGTCTTCTTGAACCACCTCTACTGCCAGTTTTGCGTAATCCACCTAACAACCCAGATCCAACTCCACGTCCAAGTCCACCTGACCCAATAGCAGCAATGCCAAGGAAGATTGCAGTGTTTAAAGCAGCATTTAAAAGACCGGAAAATTTACTAAATTGTTGGGAAATATCTGATGGTATAATACGATCGAGTTGTTCTTTAATACCATCATATACTCTATAACCTCTATCAATAAAATTAACCATATTGACAAGGAAGTTTCCAGCAAAGTCTACTAAGAACTGCATTGCTGGAATCAAAATTTTACCAAATTCCAATAATCTTGGAACTAATGGTAAGAACTTATTGACAGCAAATCCAAGTAAACTATAAAGCAAGAATCTCTTAATAGAATCTAAAAACCCAGTTCTTGGTAGAACTAATTTTGGAAGTCCTGAACCAAAGTTAAATGTAGTTTTTTCAGATTCCTTTTCTCTTTGCTCCCTTCTCTTTCTTTCTTCTTCAATTCGTTTCTTTCTATTCTTATTTTTAGTAAATTTATTTTTAATAGAAAATAATTTAGAAACTTCAATAATCTTTGTCTTTAACTGAAATGTCTGATCTCTTAATTTACTTTTCTGTGGAGTATTCTCTTCTGGTTCTACCTTTGCATAAGTTTTGGCAGTTATATTAGAAGCAGGTATTAATATATTTGGAGATACAGTACCAACTGAACCTCCTGCTGGAACTGCTGATGGTAATAATTTTTCAGGATTTATTCTTTTCATATCAATCCATCCCCTCTATTCCATAAACAGCAAAGTTTAAGTGTCTACTAGAATTTGATTGTGATGCAGAGAAATTTGGAATACTCATATTAGATGCTGGTGGCATCATTTGATTTTCAGCACCACGCACAATTTCTGGCAACATTGTTACATTTGATCTCATTGACCTTTCAGGAGGTCCTGGAGGTGCTTTCATTTGTTGTGAAACAATTTTTGGATTCTTATAAGTTACTCTTGGACCACCAGTTCGTGCCTGTGATTTTGATGATGCAGTAGGAGCGACTGCTTTCATTAAAGATGGACCAAACTCCATAGAAGGTTTAATGTAGTTAGAACTTGTTCCAGAACCACTAAGACCACCAGGACTACTCTTAGATGTGGGAGATCCAGAAAGACCACCAGGACTACTCTTAGATGTGGGAGATCCAGAAAGACCACCGGGACTACTCATCATTGTAGAAGATCCACTAGGACCACCAGGACTACTCATCATTGTAGAAGAACCAGAAAGACCACCAGGACTACTCATTGATGTCATTAAACCTTGAAGTCCTCCAACAATTCCGCCATTATTAGCAAATTGAATTCCTTTACTAAAGTTTGGTCTATTTGTTCCACCAATAGATTCATTTATCTTCATAAAGAATCTTGGACCATAAGTATCCACTGCTCTTTTAGTCATAACAAATTCGCCAGGCTGTAGTGCAACCAATTGAGTATCAGGTCCAGCACCTTTAATTTTTACTCCAGTTTGAGTAGTAACGGTTCTTTGTGATAACTCTTTTCCTAATATTTTTCCACCATTAGCACGCCCTTCTATTGGTTCATTCTCCTCTGAAGCACCAGGTAATATTGTTCTTGTGAATGTATCAAGGATATTAAAAGGTTTTGATAGTTCAGATGCTTGTTCTTGTGGAGTAGCATCTGCTTTACCTTGTTCTTCTAATATATCTTCAGACGCCTTACTACTTCTCCTTACAAGTTCTGTTGCTGCAGCTGCAATCCCAGCAGCTGCAGCAATTTTTGGATTTCTTATTGCCAGTCTTGCAAGAGCAGGAGTAAATCTAATAAGTGTTCCAAGAATTCCTCTTATAAAACCACCAAAAGGAGTAAAGAACAATAGAAGTCCACCCGCTATTGCAGGCCAAAAATCTTTTAGGAACCTAAACATTGAATCAACTTTTTCCTTGTTAGCAGGATCTGCCAACCAGTTAATAAGTTTAGGTACTGCCCCACTCAATAATCCAAAGAACAAGAATCTAAAGATTTTATCAAGTATTCCTCTAAGTGGAGAAACTAATTTAGTAACAACCGATGATACTTTCTTTTGTGCTGTTTCTAATAATTTTTCCCTTGAAATTCTTCTATTTTTTATTCTATTTCTTCTTTCTATTTCTTCCTGACGCTTTTCTTCTTTATTGTCTGCTCTTATTTCTCCAAGTAACTTATCAAGTGCTTCTTGCACTCCATTTAGGTCCTCAGATACTTTTTCAATTGAAGGATTTTTGGGTATGACAGCATTACTTGTTAGGTAAAACTTTTCTTTTGAAACACGTATTGGAGATGTTCCGAACCCACCAGATATTTGTACCCTCTTTGATTTTAATTTAAATCTACCAACCTTACCTTTTACTCTTCTAAATTCATCTTGCAAGAGCATTTGCTCCTCTCTTGCAAGAGATCCACCACCCATACTAACTTGTACTAACTTCTCTTTCAATAAAGTAAGATAAGTTGAGTAATCAATGTCAAATATTTGACCTAAACCTAATAGTCTTACAACTCTTTCATCAATATATTCATCAACTAAATCAGATCCCCTGGTTCCTTGATACAAAGCAAGAGCAGAGCGTTCCTTTTGACCCTCTGCTCTTATATCTGCTAGTAGTTCGTCTAATTGTTCAGGACCCATTTTGCTGCTGCTTAAGTTTTTCTTCTTCTAAATGATTTTTCAACATAGCAACGTAAATATCACGTTCCCAAGGCATCATATTTTCAATCTCTGTTAATGAATATTTATGATACTGCATCAAAGAAAAGTTGAGCGTATAGTATGTTTCAAGGTCCATATGAACCAGGGCTATCCGAAAAAACTAGCAAGTCCCTCCAATACAACAGTACTTTCAACTCCTGTTGCAGGATTTTTTACCTTGATTTCATGAGACAACTTAGGCATTGTCTCAAAGAATTTTTCAATTTGCTTGAACTGCTTTGAATTCATTTGTTCCAAGAAGTCAGTAATTTCTTTCTTGGTTACATCGGCAACAGACCAAACTTCTTCTTCATTATAAATCTTATCAATACAAGATGAAATCAGTTCAAAGGATTGATCCATCACACTGTTTTCAGAAAAATCAAAGTTATTTTTAATAAATTGATCCAGTGATGGATATTTCATTTCCATTACTAAGTCATCATCAAGTTTAATAGTATTCGTATGTTCTGAATTATTTTGAACTTGAATATCATCAACATTCAATGTTACAGGGACGCTAGTGACTTCATCATCAGGGCAAATAACATTTACTTCAATCTCTTCCCCAACAGACTTACCGCGAATGTTGAGAAACAAATATTCAATATCAAAAGTAGGAAGTGTTTCTACTTTAATTCCTCTGGTTTGAATACAGTTTTTAATAACTGTCTTCATTGCTGTAGTAATATCCTTTGCGTTTTCGCTCTCTAGTGCTAATACTAGAAGTTTTTCTTCTCTAACTAAAAAAGGTCTATATTGAACTTTCTTTTTAGTGGATGGCAAATTCAACTCATAAGTTGGTGTTGAAATCTTTGGTAATGGCATAATATCCTATAGAGTATTTCAGTATGATTATTTATTAGGCGTTTATAACTGGTGGGATTATTGTGTTTGTTGGAAAATTTATTTCTGTATCATTAGATCTAGTTCCTCGATATGGTCTAGTTAAATCAAGTGCTCCAGTTTGTGTCTGTGCCCCGCGAGTTTCTTGTCTCTTTTGAGTTTTTGTCGAATCAATGACGTATCGAGTATATGCAAAATTAACCGTACATTTTAAGAGTTGAGATTCCGCATAACTAATGGGCATTGTAACAATACTAAGAGGAAATGACTTTAAAAATCTATATTCTAAACAAGCACCAGTATCTTGATATTCCCTTTCAAACTTTGTAATGTATAAATTATCAGTTTGATATTGTTCGGGATATTTTACTCGATAAAAGTAATTTTTATCCTCTATACCGGGTCTGCCACCTGAACTGGTAAATTGCTCTCCAACAATATATGACATCCAGTTTTCAAAAATTTTAATAATAGTATAATCATGATCTACCATAAAAGTAAAACTAGCTACTTGATCATATGCTCTACGATATACATGTTTTTCACTCACTCCACTGAAATCATTGGTTATATCATGTGTCATCAATGAAGAACCAGGAAGTGCTGCTTCAGCACAAGACAACTCAATAAGTTGTTGATTGTCAGTAGTAAAAGCTGTTTGTTTTTCTGCAGTCCAGTTTTTAACAGATTGTGGTGGTGTGAATTTGCATATGTAATGTGAAGTAAGAGCAGGTCTTAATAACCTACTTTTAATTTCACTTAGTTTTCTTACCCTTTTATCTGGACCACCAGAAGAATTCCTTGGAGTATCCGCAGTATCTTGTCTAGCAGGAACTGGAGAACCTGCAGGTCTTCTATCACTACCGCTCGGTGAACGGTTGTCAAAACGAGGGTCAAAACCTCCTCTAGCATCAACGTCTCTATCTCTTATGTCTGCAGGCATCTATAAATACTATTTGACCCGATATATTATGTATAATGGCAGGAACGATAAAAAGTCGTTATAAACCCGAATATCCAAGAAAATATAAAGGTGACCCTAATAATATCATATGTCGTAGTTCTTGGGAGAGAAAATTTTGTCGATGGTGTGATCTGAATGAAAATATTTTAGAATGGGGAAGTGAAGAATTTTGCGTTCCATATCGTTCTCCTATTGATAAAAGAGTTCATCGTTACTTTCCAGACTTCATTATTAAGGTAAGAGAGCAGACTGGCGAAGTAAAACGTTATGTTATTGAAGTGAAACCTAAGAAACAAACACGACCACCAGTTCAAACAACTAAAAAAAGAACAAAAACGTATATCAACGAAGTGAAAACATATGCTGTCAATGAAGCAAAGTGGAAAGCAGCAGACGAGTGGTGTAAAGATAGATTATTAGAATTCAAAATTATTACAGAAGACCAACTAGGTATCAAGTAATGGCAGAGGGTTTCGGTAAGGACATACAAACTTCTTCTAGCAAAGTGTCTCAACTCAGAAAAGCACTTGCAATTGAAGGTGCCGAAGATGCTGACCTTATAATGATGAATATTCTACAGATATTCAACGAAACTGACTTAATACCTGATGCTGGTAAGTTTTATACCTTTGTATATCAAGCAAAGACTCCAAAGTTAGAGTATGACGAACATCCTTTGGTTGCAGTAACTGAAATCTTTAGATGGGGGTTCAAAGGATATAACTATCATTGGCGTCAAATAAGACAATATACTTGGGCAGAAGTTGTGGGTTCTCTACACATTGTAAGAGAAAACGAAGTGAGATACTTAAGTTCTTTACCTTATGGAAAAAAGAGGATAAATAACTAAAAATGTATGTCTGATGGCGGATAAAACTGTTAATTCCAGTAACTTTAATTTACAAATAGACAACCTGAATATTGAGGGTTTACGCACACAAGCAATATATAATGTAGATCCACAAGGTATTGTAGATGGAGCGCAAGTAAATTTAATAAAAGAAATAACTAAAGCACAATATGATGCATTACCAGATAATTCAAGAACTACTCAACGTGTAGCAGCAACGGGTGGTCTAAAATCAGAATACTATGCAATACTTGCAACTAAGAATGAAGATGAAAGAACTTATACTCCCAATAAGGAAGTATTGGATGATATACCTTTAGCAAAAAGTGCTACAAGTCCCAGTGAAAGAGATAAAGCACTCTTCAATAAAGAAATTGCAAAATTCAACAATAAAGGTGAAGGACAATTTCTCAATGTTAATAGAAATGCTCAGAAAACAATTAACAAAGAAGAAAACTTTAAGGACAATGACCAGAGAAATAGAACTGGTTTAGCAGGAAATGCTGCTCAACCACCTACAGAGGCAGAGGAACCAGAGAAATTTGATCCAATACCAGGGAAAAATGTTAGAGACAGTTACGAATCTCTGACATATCCAGAACAACTATCTGACAAGCAAGATAGTATTCAATTTTCAATGTTTAAATATGGCGCAAAATCTTTTAAGGGTGAAAATGTTGGTGGAGCAACGATAGTTACTGGATTTGGTGAAAGAAAAATTAAGAAGTCATTGGGGACAGTAACACTTCCAATACAAAATCAAATATCAGATACAAATAGAGTTAACTGGGGCGCTGGTGATATAAACCCAATACAAGCATTTGCGGCAAATCAACTGACTAACGCAAACATCACCGACATTGCAGGAAGTTTTGCACAAGCTCAGGCTGATGCAAGAGCTGCACTTAAAGTGGGGGGTGATGATATTGCAACCTTTGTAAGAACTTATTTTATTCAACAAGCAACAAATACTTCAAATTTATTATCAAGAACAACTGGAGCAATATTAAATCCCAATGTTGAACTTTTATTCAATAGACCAGAACTAAGACCTTTTACTTTTAGATTTTATCTTGCAGCAAGAAGTGGTACTGAAACGACACAAGTTAAAAAAATTATTAGATTTTTTAAACAAGGAATGTCTGTAAAAGAAACTGCAACTGATATTTTCCTTAAGGCACCAAATATTTTTAAAATTAAATATCGTTATGGTGGTGGAAACAATCTAGATCATCCAGGTTTAAATAGAATAAAAGAATGTGCATTGTTATCATGCACTGTTGATTACACACCCGACAATTCTTATATGACTTTTGAAGATGGAACTATGACTGCATATGCAATCCAATTGCAGTTCCAAGAATTAGAACCAATTACAGAAACTGATTATATGGGCAGTCCAGATGGTAGACCAGCAATCCCAATTAACGAAATAGGTTACTAAAATGGCAAGTTACTTCAGACAAGTTCCAAATTTTGAATACGTCAATAGACAAGCAGATAACAAAACAATATCTGATTATGTTACTGTCAAAAATTTATTTAAACGCGGAAAACTCCGGCCGGACATCTTTGAAAATTTAACTTTCTTCACCAAATATCAAATTATAGGTGATGAAAGACCAGATAATGTTGCTTTTAAATTATATGATGATTCTACCTTGGATTGGGTTGTTTTACTTTCTAATAATATTCTAAATCTTCAATCAGAATGGCCAACACCACAACTGGTATTTGATCAATTGATGCTTGATAAGTATGGCACTTACGATAATTTATACAATGGAGTTTATGATTACGAAGTGAGTGAAGATGTTAAAAATACAGCAGGAACAGTTCTATTAAAGAAAGGAACTAAACTTCCAAAAAATTGGAATACCAATGGCAATTTTATTAAATTCAACAATAGTAAGATTAGTCAGATATTCTCTGGTGATGGTGTAATTTCATCAACTAAAGTATCAGTAACACCTAAAGTTGGTATTTTAAATCTCAAAGTTGGCAATGAAGTAGTCATTGAAAACGTTTCTGAGAATGAATACAATGGAAGATTTGTTGTCACTAGTGTAGTTACTGCTGGTAATGACAATATTGCTAGAGCATTTACATACGAATTAGCATCAACAGCAACAATAGCAAATCCAACATTGAGTTCCAATAATTCAGAAGAAGTTCTGTTTAAGTCAGAAACTAGTGGCAATTCTTATTATTTTGAATACTACGATGATTCATTAGGTTATTACCAGATTATCCCAACAAATTCTTTCATCAGAGAAGTAACAAATTACCAACATGAAGAAAGACTTGAAGACGATAAAAGAAATATCTATATTCTAAAACCAACATACTTGAATGTAATACTTAATGACCTTGAAGAAATTATGCCATACAAAAAAGGTGGAGATCAATACCTGACCCCCACCCTGAAAAAAGGCGATAATATTAGATTATACGAATAATCATTCTTCAGCCAGACGTTGGAAGTAAGACAGTGCATCATCTTCTTCAGAAGAGTTAGAAGGAGTAATATCAGGTGAATTGAAGTCCGAACCAGAACTAAGTGTATTCAGTTCATTCTTCATTTCACTAGGAAGTTCAGACTTACTACGTTGATAAGACTTCTCTAATTCTTGCATTACGTTCTCTTCACGAGTAGGAGTGCTTTGCTCAAAACTAGAATACTGTTCTTCTTGTTCACGAACAGTAGATGGAGCAGACTTCTGACCTAGGACATACTTCAGACGCTTGTTCAGATCATCATAAGACTTGAACTGGTCTTCAGCAACGAGAGTACTCAGAGAATACTCTTTCTTCCAAAGAGATTCTAGTGCATCATCATCGTCTAGGAGAGGTTTGACACGATCAAACTCAGAAGAGTCATAGTTCCAATATCCTGCAACTTTCTTCAGTTTCAGTTTGAAATTAGCACCACTCCAGAAATCAAAGGGGTTGATAGGTTCTTCATCTTCAAACTCAGGTTGCATAGCAGCAAGAATCTTGTCAAAGATTTTCTTACCAAACTTATACAAGAAGACACGACCTTCGTTCTCAGGATGAGCAGGGTCACGTACAACATAGATGTTTGTATAATAAGACAGTTTACGCTTTTGTTTGCGAACAGTCTCTTTATCTGCATCAATACCACTGTTCCACAGTTCACGGTTGTGTTCAGAAACAGGGTCTTTCTGACCTAGAGTAGTCAGAGAGTTCTCAATATACCAACCACCAGGACCTTGGAAGGCATGAGAATACATCTTCACCCAGGGAAGATCTTCACTATCAGGTGCGGGCAGGAAACGAATGACTGCATAACCATTGCCAGTCTTATCCATTTCAGGTTTCCAGAAACGCTCATCAGCGCCTCCGCCGCCATTATTATTCATCTTTTCAACTTGCTTGACCAGTTTGTCGGTCAGAGAACCAAGTTGAGACTGTTTTTTAAGATTTGCAAAAGACATTTGGATTATCTCGGTTTGTTTGGATTTGGTCTGTTTGGACTTCGTTATTCTACAGGTCTGTACCTGCTTTGTCAATCTGTTCGCGCATATTTTCTAGAAGATTAGACATATTCTTAAAGATGACGTTCATATCAATGTCAGGGGGTAACCCCATCATAGAAGCAGAATCGCATATTCTCCTTTTCATTTCCTTTGCTTCTGGGTCATCAGAGAGACTCATACGGGTATAGAGAATTTTTTGCTTATTCAGCAAACGCTCTAACATTATAACATGATGTATTTTCTCTTCTTTGTTCATACGAGGAAAATCAAATACACTTTTGTAAACTTCCTCTTGAAGTTCAGAAATTTCAGTCATCTCTGCACGGACAACTTCTGAATCAAAAAAACTCATCTTTCCCCTAAAACTACTTGCTTAAGAATTTTCTTAAAACGAAATACATCGGTATTTAGAAAAGGACCATATTTGGTCATTTTCATAGATGTCAGTTGCCACACTGGATCATCTAATTTCTTGTCAAATTTTCTTTTATATCCAAGAATTCTATCTAATATAATCATTGTTTCCAAAGATATGTTGCCTCGAAGATACATCTTTAATATCATTGGATGTCTAGAACCCTCTATATGAAATAAAGAATCAAAGTTTACATCAGTAAAAACTGATTCTACTTCTCCTTTAAAAATATAAGCGAGTGACTGAATTTTTTTCTGCCACTCTTTATAGTTACCTTCGCCATTCCTAATAATCTCACCAATCCATAACGTCTGTGGGTCGCTACAGATAATGAAATTAGAAACAAAAAAGTGCTCTACTTCTTTTTCTGTTTTTTGTCTTGATACTTTTTCAAACCAGAATCTATCCTTACGTTTGTAAAATGACTGGAGACTTGCTCTGGTTTTTTTATTGTACTTATGATAATCATATGTGCTCTTAGTGAAGTGATTCTTTAGAGCAAGATATGTTTTATAAGTTTCAAAAGGTGCCATTATAAAAAAAGTAATCGCGTAAAATTTTTGCCGGATTTTTTTTCGACCAAAAATGGATTAAAAGACCAATTTTGCTCTAGAGGTCCTCTTAAGAAAATTTAACTCCATTGCTTGATACTTAATCTTTTCCTTCAGTGGTTTTGATATTAGTTTTGGTACGGAGTCCAATTCAATATTATTTTGCTCGCAGAAGTGAACTATTGCATCAATATAATTCATATTAGAATTATCACGAACAAGTTCTTCTATCTCTTGAGCAAAGCGAGACTTGCAAAAGAATTTGCTTTCCAATACTTTTTCTAATTCATTCTCCATGGTGCCTAGAACTGTAATGTGCAAATTCTTATACTCAAGTCTCATGATATTATACAAATAATTTATCTTAATGTCAAGAATATTGTTTTAACTTATCATCTACAAACTTCTTGATATATTGCGTAAGCAACTTAATATATTTTGCTTTATCATACTCTTCATAAACTTCTACATCACCATTCTCACATGCCATAATAATCACAAACTTTTTGACAGGAATGTTAGTCAGTTCATGAAGCATACATGCATATGCACAGCACTGAACAAAATAACCATCAATCCATTCGCGTGGTTTAGGTTGCTTTGAAGTCTTGAAATCAATGATTGAAAGTTCTCCATCGAATTCAGCGATACAGTCAACCGTACCTGCAATACCTAAGTATTGACTGAAAAGAGAACCTTCTAATACATGAATATTATTTATACGATTCAGAGTAGGTTTAGCAATCTTAAACAAATGCTCTGAAATAGGTTGTACTGTAGGCAGTTCTTTGTTTTTCAGATAATACTCAGAAAGAGTATGCATATCTGTACCACGACTTGTTGCTTTACGAGTAATGTTGTTGGCTTTTTCTTCACCAACTCTCTTACGCCATGCAGCAAACTTTTCTTTATTAAAATGAGAAGTAACTGAAGTGATAGAAACCAACTTCTTTAGTCCATCTTCTCCTGGAACTTTATAATAACGAACCCCGTCAATGGTTTCGCGATCCAATGAAGGAATATTCAAATCAATATGGTTAAACATCAAAGACCTAATTCATTTTTTGCAACAAGGTATTCTTTACAGAGACCTGAACGGACAATATCTTCAAGACCAAATTCAATAATATCAAATGATGGCATTACTCTTAAGATTTTCATAAAGTCAGCAATACCATTCTTTTCATTCTGTTTAGTAAGGTCAGATTGAGTGGCATCACCACAGAACATAATCTTAGTGTTCTCACCTACACGAGTAATAATACTATCAAGTTCGTGAAAGTTCAAGTTTTGGAACTCATCAACCAGGATGATAGCATTATCAAGTGTAGTGCCACGAATAAATGATGTGGACCAGAAAGAAATAGTTCCTTGAGTCTTCAAGTTGCCATAGAGCATTTCAAATGCACTATCGTCTGGCATTTCAAACATATACTTTACCATATTCTTATATGGAATCTGGTAAAGGGAAGACTTATCCTCATGATCACCAGGTAGGAAACCAATCTCACGGGTAGCTACAAGGGACCTAACGATGTAGATCTTATCATAGGGACTACGATCACTCAGAACATCTTTAAGAGCGTTATAGAGGGTAATAAAAGTCTTTCCTGTTCCTGCTGCACCATATGCAACTAAGTTTTGATCCAGTTTATAGCAACGAAAAAGTTCTTCTTGGTTTTTCGTAAGAGGTTCAATCTTTTTTATATAATCAAGATTGATTGGTTTTTTTCTTTTCATATGTTTGTTACTCATTCCAAAAGGTACTGGATTATCTACTTTTTTACGTGGCATAAAATCAGGTAATAGGCTTTACATTTGCTCCTGGCATTTTAGATGCCCTTGTTAGAACTTCATTCCAACCAGGTTTTTGTTTGATAAGTTTGTTAGCCCAATCTCCAACCTCTCCAACATTCATTTGTGTTGGAAGAAGTGGTTTGAGAAGTGGATTCTCTTTCAGATATGGATCTTTCTCTGCCATATACATCCATTTCTCAAATATTTCACCCGTTTCTGTATTTTCAAATCTGTAAGTTGGCATAGTTTAAATGAGTGTCATGTCAATATTTAGGAAACCCATTCAAGAGCAGTAGCAACAACAGGAAACTGTTCACAGAAGATTTCTTTAGCAGAATTTGCAATATCCATATGCTCTTTCTGAGTTCCATTAGCAGAACGCAAATCAATATAATGAATCCATGAACGAACTGAACCGGTCATATACATTTTTGTTGGTGTGGCCAGGGGAAGCACAAATCTAGCACATTCCTTCGCGACTCCTCGGTCAAGCATTTGCTTATACAATGCCATAGAAGAATCAAATAGAGTCTGCATCTGGAGTTCCAGGTTCTGAACATCAAATGCATCTAGATCATCAATAGAGTTCTGGCGGTTCTTAGTATCTTGCCGACGCAGTGCAGGCAGAGGAATCTTATCGAAACCTAACAAGGAAGAATCAGCATAGCGTTGCGAAAATTCTTGATATGTGAACGAACGATGCCGTAACACTTGAGCTGCGAGTCCTCTGGTAGTATTGATTTCCAGTGTCATAAATGCTTGCTCAAAGATAGACCAATGCTGATGCTTGATACAGTACTTTAACAGTCCATCAAACTTTTCGTTATCTTGGTTCTTCGGATTACTTACTCTCGCACAATATGCCATGTGCTGTTCTGCATCAGGTGTTACTGATATAAGTTTTGCATTATTCATCTTTTTTGTTTTTGAATTGTTTGCGGCATTCTTTAAGCACCTTGAGTTCTTCCTTGATAGTTTTGTAGGCATCTTCGGCAGATAGTTTTCTTCCCATCTCTAGAGCAATTGTCAATTCAACTCTAGTTCCGAAATGTTTGAGTGCCTCCTCAAAACAATTTAGATCTTCATACATTAGTCTGAATATTCCTCATTATCATAAAATACTTCATCATAATCAGTGATATGCTCTACAATTTTATCATACTCTAGATACGACTCTGTATCCGAATATAGTTCACTTTTAAGGCACTCGACAAGTGACTCTAAGTTTTTTACGATTAGTTTCAGTTTTTCTTTGTCCATGAAAGTAAACGTACATAGAAGTAATTATACACAAAAAAAGAGGGTTTTGCAACCCCCCTTATCATTTATTGAGCAAAATTAGTTCTCCGTATATCAAAGATAGAAACGTAATACTTACGAGGGATATACTCCCAGCGATTTGTAGTGCTTCTATAACTTTACTTGGCGTAAAGTTTACCACGATAACAGAATGTACCGTGAGTCTCTTTTGATTCTACACAACGTGTATCATACTCAACACCACGATATGAGGTGTGGGTAATCTGTGCGTCATGTAGCGCAGATGCTTTTTGAATCTGCTTACGAATCAGGTTAAGCGTGTTCATTTGTCAGTCTCCTGAAGTTAGGGTTTTTAATCCCCGTTCCTTCAGTCGTGTGCGTCCCAATACCACTGGCATTCTGGTGTAGAATCCTTTAAGGTTTCTACTAACTCAACCTTAAGTGAATTACTAAGGTTAATATTGTTCTCAATCCTCAGCATGATAGCATCAGTTTGAGTACATGAGAGTGATGAATAGAATAACAATTCTAGCATGGGATGAACGGCTCCGTTCCGCGACTTACTTGCGTCCCACCCGAGAGCGGGATGAACGTCAGGTCTTATTATAGACCTCATACATTATTTAGTCAAGTGTCTTGGTATTAACACGAACACTTGTAATTATATTTGTTTAGATAATTCAAGGTTTCCTTAAGACCACCGCGATGCTTCAGTCCAATTGAGATTTGTGGATACTCTGCATTACTACCAAACTCTGCATGAAACTGTTTATCTGTAAAGTCTTCATCCAAAAAGTATTCATGGAAATCTTCGTGAATACTTTTCAAGAGCATACCAGCTCGTTCACATTCTTGACTACCGTTACTATAAATTACTGCTTGCATGTGTCTTCTTTGTAAGTAATGGTGATTTGATTATATACTTCATCTCGATTGTCACTATTATAGACACGACAACGTTCTACTTTAGCATCTAATACCTTCACAATATTATCTAGTTGAATTTGAACTACATGTTTTTTGAAATCATCATTCATCAAACTCTTGTTAGATCCTGGTGTGTTAAAATCATCCATTATTCAATACCTTTAGGAAAGTCTTCAATCTCAGTCAATTCATAGTCCCAGTCTTCCATAACTGTATTAGCAAGAAATCTATCAGATAGCATTTCGAGTTCCTTCTCAGCATACTCTCTGCTCTCTGCTTCTAACCAAACATCAACCACTTTACCTAGTCTAAGTTTCTTAATATCTAACTCAGACAATCTCTTACAGGCATCTCTCACAGCATTG
>Ga0181369_1000276_pt1 | contig 14512 bp, 34 predicted proteins | sample LowvirmetaG_8_FD_130088 | JGI IMG/M metagenome (GOLD analysis project Ga0181369, IMG submission 130088) | Marine viral communities from the Subarctic Pacific Ocean - Lowphox_04 viral metaG | ecosystem: Environmental > Aquatic > Marine > Oceanic | place: Subarctic Pacific Ocean | collected... | reverse complement strand
CTACGGCTCAGGTGATTGCACTGAGAATGACTGCGCCTGCGGAAGGAGACAAGTATGCTCTCTCCGTTGTGCCAGTAAAGCTCGGTAACCAGAAGCAGCTTGCCCAACCAGAGGCGAGAAAGGTTGGCTTCTGATGAGCGACCAACCAAAGGTTGGCGACCTTTACCTATTTAAGGGTCAGCCACATGAGGAGGGCGAATCGCCCTATATCTGGGAAGAAGATGTTGGGATCATTGTTTCTTACAATGAGCAAACAAAGCAAGGGAGAATCTATTGGTTAAGGCATCCCGATCCTGAAGAAGATACAAGGATTAACTCCTTTTATCACGAAAGTATTGACAAAGACACCATGAAACTGTTTTCAGGCAGTAGAAACACAACGGAGAAAGAATGAGAATGATTGAGATTGCAGCGATGACTATGTTTTTGACTGGTTGTCCTATTGCTATGGCGGGCGAGATGCCTGTTGAAGAACAATGTGTTATTGACAGGTGTGAGAATACTCTCTGCACTGTTGAAACACCAGAAGGAACGGTAGACGTTGACAAGAAGGACGGCTATCGAGAGGGTGTGAGGATCGAATGTCCCGTTTGGCTGGTTGAGCCAACCTGAGAGAATAAATGAAGCTAACACAAGTGCAAAAAAACTTCATTGAGCGTGCGTTTGAAGCGTATGCTTTCCAAATCTTGAGGGATATCTACGGAGTTCCTGAAGAAATGGAAGAGATTCCACGAGGTGTTCTTGCCGAAGTGGCCCAACTGCTTTTGCTTTGCAGGGAGAACGAAGAATGATTCACATTACAGGCAAGATCCCAAAGAGAATAGCCATCGCTGTAAGTGGTGGTATTGACTCTATGGCTGTGTTGGACTTCCTACGAAGGAAGCACGATGTTCTTGTTCTTCACTACAATCACGGTACACCTTATGCTCCAAAGGCAGAGGCTCTTGTTCGTGAGTATTGTGAAAGACACGAGGTTGACCTGATGGTCGGCACCTGCCAAAAAGAAATGCCTGCTGGTGTTTCTCACGAAGCATGGTGGCGAGAGCAGCGTTACAAGTTCTTTGAATGGGCCACAGAGTTGCCTATCATTACAGCACACCATCTTGATGATTGTGTTGAGAACTGGATCTTCACCAGCATGAATGGTAATCCGTTCTTGATTCCACACAAGCGAGACCAATACATTCGTCCTTTTCTCACAACCGAGAAGAGAGACTTTACAATGTGGTGTGTCCGTAAGGGTGTTCCTTCGATTACCGATCCAAGTAATGACAATACGAAGTATATGAGGAACTACATTCGTCACAATATGATGCCTCATGTCCTCAAGATTAACCCTGGTATCAAGAAGGTAGTCAAAAAGAAGGTTGTAGAGGCTTGCCAGAATATTTGAACAGGCTATACTGTATGGGCAAGGAGGCAGTGTGCCACGACGACCGACCCGATTCAACACCGGAGACCTTATTGAATACACAGGCAGGTTCTTCGACAGGAACCCAAAGCCAGGACAGGAACAATGCATTGGTGTTGTAGTATCTGTTCATAACAGCGGGAGAGACGCCAAGGTTCTTTGGCCTATTCCTGATGAAACCGGTGATTGTTCTAGTAGAGTCAGTGTAGTTGAGATAGCGTCAAGCAGAAAAGAAATGACCTTTCTTCATTACCCGAAGAGGAAGAAATGAAAGCAACAGTTGGCGATTTGATTCACTACAATGGCGATGCAGGCGAGCCTCCTTGTTGTGGGATTGTTAGCTCCATCAAAGGCAAATACATGGCGATTGTCAGTTGGCCCTTCCCTGATGGGGATGGCGAGGTAATCTCCGAGATTGATATCGAAGAGGTCTACACAGGCCAAAACAATTTCTTGACTGTCCTGAAGAAGAGCGGAGGATAAATGTCTGAACTTATGGATGGAGTTGGGATAGGCGCTGTCGTTCTTTGTCTTCATGATGGAGATATTGGCGTTATTCTTGACACCTATCCATGGAGAAATGAGGCCGCAGTCTTCTGGAACAAAGACGGCCTATGTAAGAGTGAGACTGTAACAAAATACAATTCTCACGTTTTTGAAATCTTGATTAAAGGAAGGCCATGACACCCGAAGAACTACGACAGAATTTTGCTGATGCATTTATCAGCCTTGTTATGAATGAGGCTTCATCTACGGAGATGAATCTTTCATCTGATGATGAGCGCCTCGTCATTATCCAGGCTTTGGAAGATGCTATTGCATTCTTCGACAACCCAGAGTTTGATTCAAAAATCCCTTAAATAAACTTGACGCCTGCCTCTACACAGGCTATAATGTAGAGACACCGAGGGGAGATAGCTCAATTGGTTAGAGCATCAGTCTCATAAACTGAGGGTTCTGGGTTCAAGTCCCAGTCTCCCTACCATTTGCATCCTTAGCTCAGTTGGATAGAGCAACGGCCTTCTAAGCCGTGGGTCGTAGGTTCGAATCCTACAGGATGCGCCATTTACTACAGGAGAAGCAATGACGAGCATTAAGTTTACTACTCATAACGATGGAAACGTCCACACTGACGGAACTTACCGTGTAGGTAACTTGGATTGTAGTTATTCAAAACTCGTTGAGACTTTTGGTGAACCATTGATCGGAGACTACAAGACAGACGCAGAGTGGGACATTGAGTTCAGTGATGGGCTGATTGCCACCATCTACAACTGGAAGAATGGAAAGAACTATTGCGGTGAAGATGGCCAAGAGGTTGATGAGATTACTCATTGGCACGTCGGCGGGAGAAAGATGCAAGTAGAAACGAGGCTGAACTTTCTTCTAAACAAGATTCCGCTTGGTGATGGTCGTTGGATTGATGTCAAGTAATATTGGGGTATGGTGAAATTGGTATCACGCTGGTTTTTGGCACCAGTTTTGAGGGTTCAAGTCCTTCTACCCCAGCCAGTTAGGAGAGAGAATGTATAAAAACTACAAACGTGTTGTATGCGCCGATGGGTTTTCTATTTCCATCCAGGCAGGTAGTGGTAAATACTCTGTACCAAGAGGAGGAGCCAGAAGGTTTTCTCAATTGGAGCTTGGGTTCCCCAATAGGCCGTGCCCTTTTATCTTCAAATGGGCCGAAAACCAAGAAGACTACACAGAAAGTATCTACCCCTATGTTCCTGCTGAAGTTGTAGATGCTATGATTAAGGGACACGGTGGCATAGTTTCAGGGGAATGTCCGCCACTGGATCTCGATTAAAAAACATTGACAGAATATTTCAACAGGCTATATTGTCTGTGCCGGCGGGGGGAGCCCCGCCGGGTAGAGAGGGCCACAAAAACGTGGTTTAAAACCACCTGGGCATAATGCGTCTATCCATTACAAGGACGACGACGTGAAGGTATCAAACCCTTCCCCTCTCTATAAATACTCACGGAGTGCTGAAGCCCCGGATTATGGCGAGTGTCAGAGATGACCAGCCTCAAGGGAACGCAGATAAAACAGGTTAGTAAATCTATACTATATCAACCTATTATTATTATAGGGCTTGCCTGTGCCATTGTGAGGTCATACTCACCACTCCACCCCCCTGGGTCAATAGCTCAATTGGCAGAGCACTGGACTTTTAATCCATAGGTTCTGGGTTCGATTCCCAGTTGACCCACCATTTACGATAGGAGAACAAATGCGTAACATTGTGATGCTTGCTGCTGCCCTGACAATGGGTTGTGGTGACAAGGAAGAGGACTCTGCTTCCGAAGACACTGCTGCTGCTGAAGACACAGCAGCAGAGTAAAAGCAGGCCGCTGGCACACCGGTTAAAGTGTGCTAACTTTTGACGATATAGCTCAGTTGGTAGAGCGGCAGGCTGTTAACTTGCTGGTCGTGGGTTCGAGTCCCTCTATCGTCGCCATTTCAATAGGAGAGAAGATGACTGCAACACACATTACTGCCGGCGAAATTCTTGATATGATTCGGGACCTTGATGTTTCCGAGTCTGATATCTTGGAATGCGTACTGGCCTCTCTGCCATATCACATGGCAAAGCAATCCCTACTTGATGCATTTGATATGCTTGGAAGGAAGCAAGATGAAAGTCGGTGATTTGGTAATGGTTGTTGATGATAGGCTAGATCCTACCAAATCTCTTGGCCTCATCACGAATATTTTTGAATCTGATTGGAAAGGAATCAATGTATTCAAGGTATTTACTCAGGGTAAAAAACTGAGAGTACTGAAAACCCAACTATGGTACCCTGATGAAGAAGGGTGATTTGGTTGTTCATAAGAGCCAGATCCACGCCAGATTTCGATATGGAGTAATCATATCTGAATTTGAAAATGGATATGATGTTATGTGGATGGCTGATGGAAGGCTTAGAAAGCCACTTTGGTATTCTTTTCGTGATCTTACACCTCTGACGCTGGAATCAAGCAAGGATCTACTCTCCAAGGCCCATTAGGGGTGAATATACGTCCTGTTAGCAAATAAGACCGAGAGGAATAGCTAGCATTCGTGGGTAACCAATCCCACCAGAGGTTTTTATGCAAGTCGGTGATATTGTTCTGTTCAGAAAACAGCGTGGAGTTGTTTTAAGCTTTTTTACTCGTTTGAGTAGAGGACGCGCAATCATCTATGCCAAATGTTTTTGGCTTCAGAGGGGTGAACGTAGCTCGTGGCCAGTGTTAAAGATGAAGGTGATTAGTGAAAAAAGGTGATCTAGTCAAAACCGTTTATGATCCCCGGTGGGGGGTGGTAATCAAAGCGTGGAGGATTACTATCCCATATTCACAATGGGCAGTTCAGTTTGTCTACCCTGATGGTGAGAGAAGCTCCCAACCAGAGCGTTTCATTCGTGATGTGATTCATGTACAAAGACAAGATTAAACAATACATTTACTCTCTTGGAGAAAAGAGAGAACAATTTGGGGGCATGTCTGCTTGTCCTTTTGCTGTGCCTGAGTTGGAATCAGGCAGGCTCTTTATTGCCAGGGTTGATGATGATAATTCTTTTCATGATCTCTTGGCCTTCTTCGTCTCCTCTACCTATGAAAGCGCGCTGTTCGCTGTAGAAGATGCCGAGAGCCTAACAGCAGAGGAAACGATTAAGTATCAAACCTTCATTGACTCTGTTTTGAAAGAAGCAGGTCACAAGAACCTCAAGTCTATTTGCTTCAACCCTTTTGATGGGGTTGCTGAGGTTGAGGGATACAATCCAAGAGCAGACGCCCCCTTCTTTCTAATCAATATAGCGGAAAAGAAAGTGCTCAACAGAGCACACGCTAAACTACTAAAGACCGGTTACTACGATAAACTCTCTGCTGAGTATCGTAAGTTCTTGCACATATCTGATTAGATTGTCAGTTAGTTTCAACAGGCTATATTGTCTGCATGATGGAGGTGCTGTGTGGCAGTGCGCAGGATCGGTGAACTTTTTGGTTACAGACACAACGCAATCAACGATACAAACCATGACGTTTTTGTTCTTTTGAAAAGAAGGAGTAGAGGCGTTGTTTTGTATAACCTAAACACGCAAGCCCAACTTAAGGTCACTCACCACATTTTCAATGTTTTCTATTCCCCTCTTTCTAAGGGTGTGAGAGTCTCTCAGATTCAAAACCAAGTGTGATGGCGATGAGTCCGTAAGTCTTGTAAGAGATGCAGTAATTAGTTCCTGTAAATCCATTAGTTATCTATTAGGTTGGGTCATAAGTCATCCAGAGCAGGCAATAAGTCCAAGATAGTCCGCCCGCTTCGGTGCCAGTTGTGTGTACCCCACACACTCACACTCTTAGATATTTTTTCATGACAAGCCTTGATCAACATAAGGAATTTTGTATGTCTGCGATTGACACATTAAAGCAGTTTTACCCGCCAGGGTGCATGGTTCACAACATTGAGACTGGCGAAGTTGCCGTTATCATTGAATGGGCAGTTCCGCTGGGTCTTTCCGACAAGTCCCCCTTGAGAGAAGTAAAAGTCCTTAAGGATGGTGAGCTTGTCCGTTGGAAGATTAGCGCACTCAACAAGTGGAAGCCAAGGAAAAAGTAACAATGCTTATCGACAGGATGAGGCTTGCCAAAAAAGAAGGCTTGGCAAACGGTCAACTTATTTTCTGGAAGCCCGGATGTCCAGGCACAGAAGATGTTGGCGTTGTGCTTAACAATGACTGGGCATCGGAATGTGTGATCTTTTGGATTAGACAACAAGAGAAAGCAGGTCTACCAGACTACTTTTGTCCAGAATGGTTTGATGATGAAGAAGGCAACATTTTTGTCTTGAGAGGTACCGATGATCAAAGCCGGTGACTTGGTTGGGTGGTCCGAACACTTTCGTGGAGAACGTCCTGGCTTGGATGAACTGGACGACTGTGGCGTTGTTGTCAGTATTTATAAAACATCGGGGTTTAGCTTTGAGAGAATCAAAATTGCCTGGATCAAAGACCCTGATGAAGCAATTGACGAATATCCAATTTCTTGGGCTAAAGAAGAAATGAGAAAGGGAGGATTGTTTATCCTGGGCCAGTCCTGAATGACATTTGGTGACTGGCCTTCAACTTTGAACAGGCTATATTGTACGGGCAAGGAGGACGTATGCCGCGTACCGTGATTGAGTGTGTTGCCTGTGAAGAAGCCTTTGACCTCAACTCTCCTGAGAAGAAGAGGGCTGGTGGTCTTCGTAATCATTGCCCTGATTGTGCAGAGGAGACTACGATTCCGTATCTCGCTGTCAAGGCTGCAAATGGAAAGATGTCTGACTTGACTATTCTTCAGTTTGAGTCTACCTCAGATCGTGAACTGTACAAGAAGGCATGGCTGAACAACACGGGACACCACAAGGGCAAGTCTTGTCACTTGTCGCGTTCCAACACTACCATGTCTGGACTCAAGTTCAAGAAGGTAGCCGAGAACCGTGGTAACGAAAACCATAAGGGTAAGCTGTAATGTCACATGGTTGGAAAATGTGGATCAACATTGGATGGGCAGATGGAGAATTGTTTTCTTCTGTTCATCTTTCTGAGAAAGGGGCCTTAAAGGCCTCGATTCAAGATATGTTGGAACTAATCCATGGTGGCGTAAACCCACCCGAAGGATTCAGAGATCCAGGTGATCTTAGTATCTACGATAGAGATACTTTGAATGATATCTGGATTGAGATGGAAAAGCTCTTTCATCATACTCAGTATGATTTTGATATCCAACACAGCTTGGTGAGACGATGAAAAGAATCTACCATGAAAAGGAACTTGAAGAGGGCGACTTTCTACTATTTTTGTACAATCGAAGCGTTAAGTACATCAAACTAAACTTCGATTATGGTCTTGTCACTGAGGTTCATTGTGGTGAGCCATATGTAAAGTGGTTCTTCGATCCGTGCGAAGCTAACGATGACGAGGACACTCCTGATGTTGTTAACAACATGGCAGCGTTTAATGGTCAGTTTTATGTTGTCAAGAAAGGTGTTCCAATCTACTTTTAATCTTGTGGCCTGTTTCTCTGAACAGGCTATATTACCTGCGTCAGCGAGAGGAGTATCCATGACGCCCGAAGATATCAAGACCGCCCTTACTGCCGTTGGGCAGAGCCCTGTTGCTTCTGAATGGGCAAAGGGTTTTTCTACCAGCATTATTGAACAATTGAACAAGGGACGAAAGCTTTCTGAAAAACAGATGGTTTATGTAAATAAGATCATCGAACAGAACTCCGAGTCTGCATTGGCCGAAGCAGCAGAATGGGAAACCATCTATCGTGAAAAGTACGAGAAGGATGCAAAGTATCTTGCTGGATACTACATGACCACTTCGTACTTTCGATCCATTGTCAACAGCATTGTCAGCGGAGAGGTTCCGTCACGTCGTGGCTTCTTGAAGATGTACGGAAACAAGTACGCCAAGAAGATTCTTGCCGAACGTGAAAAGCCTGCTCGTTTCGATGCTCGTACCCATGTTATGGGCAACTCCAAGTATCGTCAGGACAAGCTGGTTTGGACTCCAAACAATGACGATTGGCGTCTTCGCTCGGAAGCTGTGAGACAGTTTGAAAAGCACGGAGGCTTCATCGTTGGTGTTGACAAGACCATTCGTTCTGCTGCAAAGGGCAACAAAGTGTACAAGATTCTTCCTGTTGCTGGCAAGATCATTATCTACCTTGAAGAGAGATTCTTGAAGAAGGCGAGGCGATGAGAAACAGAACTTACCTTGCCAGACTCAATCATATCTACGGTATTGGTACAAACAAGAAAGGTACTTGTAGAGTTTTGACTGGCGTGTTCGTCACTACCAATCGAGGTACAAGCGTTATTGACGCTGGTGGTGATTTTTTTGCTTACCAAAGAATGAAGCCAGAATCATATTTTGATATCTATCTCGATGGTCAATGGCATGACAAGAAATCAGATGAAGCTCAAGAAATAATGGCTCGCCATTTGCGAGAAGATAATCTCTGACCACACTCAAAACTGTTGGCACTAACCTCTGAACAGGCTATAGTACCTGTGTCGGCGGGGGGCGTACCCCGCCCATCACCCTGGAGACCGAATGTCTTATCGTAGAAAGCCGCGTTGTAGTTACTGCCGAGAGGAAGGACACAACCGCACAAGATGCCCACACCTGAAGAAGAGGATTGAAGAGCGTCTTGCTGCCAATCCCAACGATTGGTGGGCAACTCAGCAGATGGAGAGAAACAAGCCAAAGACAGCCGCTGATCGCACTTGTTCCTACTGTAATCAGAAGGGCCATACCCGTCGCACTTGTGAAGTCAAGAGCAAGGATATTGCTTACATGAAGCAGTATCTCCTTGATGGCCGCAAGGCTGTTGCTGAGGTTTGTGAAAAGCATCCCAACCTTATTGGTAAGGGCGATATGTTCATCCAGACTGGTAACGAATGGTGTGATGGAGAATACAAGGATTTTCGTCGTCCGTTTGTTGTTACCTCAATCAAGTTCAACATGGGCGACAGCCAGCCAATGGTTGTTTTGAAGGCTCTTACTCCTGATTCCCACGGCCAGATGAGGACTGGTTTGGCTTCTCTTGCTAAGGTGCTCTCCAAGGAAACTGAGGCGAACTACAACTTTCAAATCAAGCCTGCCAGCAAGTCCGGTAAGGCGCTTACCTTCTCTGACAAATGGCTTCACAAGGACATTGCCGATCTTGACAAGAATATTGTTTTCAAGGGCGGCAAGAAAAAGGCAGAAAAGCGTCGTCAGTGGGAAGTGTACTCTGTCGTTGATGCAGAACAGCGCTTCACTTACGAAAGCCTGATGGCGGGAGTTCTCAATGGGTGAGGTTGTTTGTCTTTCTTCTTACCGAGAACAAATGCTTCAGAAAGAAGTTGATGAACTCGCGGAGTATGTTGATTGGCTTCTTGAAGGCATTGACATGACTCCGCAACCTTACTACCTTGAAATGGATTGGAGCGAGATTTGTACCAAAGAGCCACTTGGTTATGGAGACTCATTGAGGCCGAAGTCGCCGGTAGGACTGGTGCGAGAGAAGAAGGCATTATACTTGATGCCTACGATCTAGCAATCCAGGGATACACAGTTCAAAATGCTGTGACACAAGTTCTGATCAAGAGGCGCAAATCTCTGAACAGGCTATAATACCTGTGCCAGCGAGGGAACCATGAGCGATTACGGACACGGTGAAGACTACAGAGAACTGCTTGCCTATCAACTGGTGAGGCAGTTCAATACCACAACCCCAGCAATCTATAATGAGGTAGAAGTCATTTTGCAGGATATGTCTTGTCCTTCGGAATGTGAAGTCTGGGTCTCAAGAGTAGATACAAAAGAGGATGATAACTATCCTCGCACTCTTTACTGGTATCATGGTCCTGTTCTTGTCAGATACCGAGGAAAGACTTGGCTGATCACTGATAAGTTCTATCGCAGCAAAGATGACATGGACTTCTTCTCTGACGCTGCCGATGCTCAGATTAGTTCTGAATCTTTCCAGACAGCATTTCCGAGAGCAAAAGACCTCGTACAAGATTGGGTGCCGTTCTAATGAGATGTAACAAGTGTGAGAATGGTGTACTTCAAATCAAAAGTGTAAGTGTACCAGAAGAAGGCTGGTCGATTAAATGTAGCCAGTGCGATTTTCGTAAATGGCTTCCTTACAGCAAAGAGGACAAAGAATGACAAACGATGAATTGGTAAGACTGCTTCTGGAACGAGTTGAAGAAGCAGAAGAGACTGTAAAAGAAGAAGAAAAGGACGAAGTGTATTGCACTGTGCTGGCAACACAAGCCGCTTCCGCCGAGCCTTACTATTATGCGGTACAGGCAATCGCAGAACTTTTGCTGGGAGGTAAATAATGACAAACACGGATTCCATCTTCCTTACTCTCTACGGAGAGAAGATTGATCCAACACTTTCCAAAGCATTTGAAGGCGCACTAAACGATCCTTCCAAATGGTTCGATTGGTGCCTTGCTCATGCTGAGGAATGCGACAAGAAGATATGCCCTCACTTTCTTCAAGAACCATTCAAGATCTGTGAAATGCCAGCAAGCATTGTTGATGTGTATGGTTTCGACTATATCTCCAAGAACATGACCACTGGTGAACTGGACCTTGACTGATCAAAACTGGTTCGAAACTCCTGGCCCACTTGTCTGAACGGGCTATACTGTATGCGTCCGGTGGGGGAGCGGCTGCCGCCTCCCGCTGACCATTGTACTGACTACTTACTTATGGGTGGTAACTGCCCCTCAGTTACAAACTCCTGACAAGGATACTACACATGGCTATCGACTTCAAGACTCTCAATGGCATCATGCCTCACATTCTCAAGGCTGGCTTCCCCGTCATGGTGCGCGGTCGTCACGGCATCGGCAAGTCTCAGGTTGCATACCAGACTGCTGATGATCTCGGTCTTGAGGTTGTCGAGCGTCGTGCTTCTCAGATGACTGAGGGCGACCTTCTCGGCCTTCCTGACACTTCCGAAATGGAGGTGGCTGGTGGTGAGCGCAAGGTTACCACTTGGAACGCTCCCGATTGGTTCGCAACCGCTTGCGAGCGTCCTGTCCTTCTGTTCCTCGATGAGGTTGACCGCGCTACCCTTGAGGTGCGTCAGGGCCTTTTCGAGCTTACCGATTCGCGTAAGCTGAACGGTTGGCATCTTCACCCCGGCACGGTGATCATCGCCGCTGTCAACGGTGGAGAGCACGGTGCTCAATACCAAGTTGGTGAACTTGACCCTGCCGAGATTGACCGCTGGACGGTCTACGATGTGGAGCCTACCACTGAGGATTGGCTTGCATGGGCCAACGGTCGTGTTCACAAGATCGTGTGGGACTTCATCAACCAGAACCGTTCTCACCTTGAGCACGAGACTGCTGACTTTGAGCCCAACAAGGTCTACCCTTCCCGCCGTTCGTGGGATCGGTTCAGCACTACTGCTGCCCCTCTCGGTGTCTTCGATGAAGGCGGTGACGGTGACCTTCTCTACAACCTTGCTTGCGGCTTCCTCGGCTTTGAGGCTGCTGTCGCTCTCCGCGACTTCGTGAGCAAGTACGAGCATCAGGTCACCATCGAGCAGATTCTCGATGATGGTGAGATTGACCGCACCAAGGACTTCGGCATCAACGAGCACGCTGCTCTTGTCGAGAAGATGGCCGCAGCCGGTATCTTCAAGGAGAAGCTCAGTGATGAGCGTACTCAGAACCTTGGTGAGTACTTCCTCGCCATTCCTGCTGAGATTGGCATGAAGCTCTGGACTATCCTTGGTGACTCCGAGAACAGTGTGGAGAACGTCATCGCCATGCACGGTGTGGTTCGCAAGTCTGATGGTAAGCTGGTCTCCGATCACTTGATCGAGATTCTCGCTGGCTCTGACGACGATTGATCCTTGTCGGGTTTGCCCCTGCTGTTAGGTTTTTTGCTTGACAGCAGGGGCATCTTCTGTTAAGATGGTAGCATGTCAAGAACAAAAAGATGGATAGCACAGCAGAAGTTCCGAGAACTTGGTAAAGAAGACTTGCCAACTTACAAGGTTGGTGATCTTTTCAAGTGTAGGAACTCAGGTCAGATTGCCACGCTTTCTCGTATTGTCGAGAAATCTCAAATGGAGCCTGCGACCTTCTCAGTTGTGAAAACCAAAAGATACGTGCTGTTCATCAACGGCTCTGAGCGTACAGTTCTTGAAATCCAACTACGTGTTGCCTACGACTACTTGACTCCGAGTAAGTAATGTTCCGTGAAAGACCCGAAGGTTACGAAGACCAGCCAATCAAGAAAGGCGACTTGGTTATGTTCAAACCTTGGCTTTTCCCAAGGAGATCGAAAGGTCAAGGAATCATCATTGTTTTGGAGAAGGATGGCCGAGGCGTAACCTTCAGAAGCAAGAGAGGTCGAATCGCCAATTCTGATGTTACAAGTTTCATGCTTGTATCCTCTGCCCCAACTGGAGAATAAATGCAATTATTCAAGAAAGGTGACTTGGTTGTTTACAGGCATCCCAATGACCTCCTTGATGGACAGATTGGGGTTGTATTGAGAGATAGTGAATTTTTTCGTACTGAAATCCATTTCCCCAATATGGTTAGGTTTAAAACACGATACATATTGAATGAAGCTTTGAAGTGTGCTTCAAAGTAGTTTCAAACAACTGGCCTGTTCTTCGGAACAGGCTATATTACCTGTGCTGGGGGGGATGGTCCCCGCCGCCACCGTTTACAATCGAGGTCTCAATGTCTGATGGCAAGCCCGTCTTCAACCTGAACGATCACATTGTCCGTCTTCTGATGGATGAGCCGTTCTTCGCTTCGCTTTCTCGTCGTATTGACAAGATTGCTACAACCTCAATCCCAACTGCTGGTGTGCGTGTCAATCCTGAGCGTGCTCAGTTTGAGATGTTCTACAACCCAGAGTTCATGGCAGCACTCAAGCCCGAGCATCGCAAGGGTGTGCTTATGCACGAGTTCTACCACATCATCTTTGAGCATGTGACCGGTCGTCGTCCTGCCGATGGTATCCGCAAGATTGACAACATCGCTATGGACTTGTCCATCAACTGTCACATTCGCAACTTCCTTCCCCGTGAAGCTGATCCTGGCCCTGTCCTTACTGAAGGTGGCGAGCCAATGAAGGCTTGTCTTCCCGGCGAGGGTCACGAAATGTTCCTTGATCTTCCCGATGGGCAGACCTACGAGTGGTACCTTGCCAAGCTGGAGAAGAAGGCAGAAGAAGAGAAGCAGAACGGCAACGGCGATCCCTTTGGCGACGTTGGTGACTTCGATGACCACGACGCTTTCGGTGGTGAGGGCGAGAGTGCCGATGAGACGGCAAACGAGATCGCCAAGGAACGCTTGAAGCAGGCCATGAAGAAGGCTGCTGAAGATGCATCCAAGTCCAACAACTGGGGTTCGGTGTCTCAGCAGATGCGCAAGGAGATCATGGAGCGTATTTCTACGCAGATTGACTGGCGCAAGGTTCTTCGCTACTTCATCAAGACCAGCCAGCGTTCCGATCGTCGGTCTACTCCCCGCAAGATCAACCGTCGCTTCCCACGTATCCATCCCGGTAAGCGTGTGACTCGGCAGGCCAAGATTGCGATCAGCATTGACCAGTCTGGTTCTGTTGACGACGGTATGCTCAACGCTTTCTTTTCCGAATTGAACGCACTGTCCGACCTTGCTACCTTCACTGTCATTCCCTTTGACACGACGGTTGGTCAGGAGCATGTGTACGAATGGAAGAAGGGCCAGAAGCGTGATTGGACCCGCGTGATGTACGGTGGAACATGCTTTGATGCACCTACCCGTTACGTCAATGAACGTGACTTTGATGGCCACATCGTGCTTACTGACCTTTGTGCTCCAAAGCCGATTGCTTCCCGTTGCCAGCGTATGTGGATGACCACGAAGGAATACGCAGAGCGTCCTTACTTTTCCACCAACGAGCGTATCGTCGCTATCGACAGGAAGTAGAATGGGGTATCGTTCAGAAGTTGTGTTCGCCATCGACAAGGACATTGTGCCTTTGTTTATTGCTCACATCGCATCAAACACAGCAACACAAACGCTGTGTTTCAAGCACAGTGATTACCATACCAAGGATTACCAAGGTGAGGGTCACTGGCTTTTCCGATGGGATCACGTCAAGTGGTATGAATCCTATCCCGAGATTCAAGCCATCAGGTCTTTCATTGACGAGAAGATTCAAGAGCTTCCTGAAGGTTTCGACGGTCAGGCCGAAGACTATTATCGGATTGTCCTTCTTGGAGAAGAGACCGATGACATCAAAGATGAAGGTTGGGGTTTTGACTCTATTGGCATCAGAAGAAGCATTGACTACTAATGAGTAGTAATCGTCGTAGACTGATCTTCCACTGTTCACGAGAATGGTCTGAAAAGACCTCTGAACAGGTTGCACTGACCTCTGAACGGGCTATGTTGTCTGTGTCCCGAGGGGAGCGCGACCCGCCACCCAATCAAGATGAGAGGAAAACAAATGAAGTATGCGATTATCTGGCATAGCCAGTACGGTAAAGAAGAAGTTGACGAGTGTGATACACTCAAGGAAGCTCACTTCCTGAAGTCTGAAT
>Ga0181369_1000275_pt1 | contig 14525 bp, 12 predicted proteins | sample LowvirmetaG_8_FD_130088 | JGI IMG/M metagenome (GOLD analysis project Ga0181369, IMG submission 130088) | Marine viral communities from the Subarctic Pacific Ocean - Lowphox_04 viral metaG | ecosystem: Environmental > Aquatic > Marine > Oceanic | place: Subarctic Pacific Ocean | collected... | reverse complement strand
TGTAAAGAAATGTTAGGATATGTAAGGGGTAAATATACAGTAGTTCCAATCCCTGGTGCTGATACTACCTTAAACCATGGAGACCTTATTTCAGCAGCAACTTCTGAAAAAACTGCTTTAATAGAAAGGCTAAGAAATTATTTAGGAGAAACATCGAGAACTAAATTATTAGAGAAAAAAGCCCAAGAATCTGAATATCTCCAAAAAGATCTTTCAGCAGTACCTTATACTATATACGTTGGATAATGGCATTATTTGGAAGACAACGTGATATAAACTTATTTAAAACTGTCAATCGTGAATTGATGGGAGATGTTATTACTCAACAATGTTCAATTTACAAATATAAATTAGAAGCAACTAAAGTAAATTTATATGGAGAGGCTTCTGAAGGAAGACATTTTAAAGGCCCTTATATATTTAATACCCTAATAGCTAGACAAGATCAAGAATATCCTGAAAGTGATTTAGGTGTAGATTTTAAATGGGGGATTGAATTTAGATTTTTAAGAGCAGATTTAGTAGATGCCAACGTAGTCCCTGAAGTGGGGGATGTAATCCTTTATCAAGAAGGCTATTATGAAGTTAACAATATTAATTCTAACCAATACTTCTTAGGGAAAAACCCTGATTATCCTAACAATACAAATCCCTTAAACCCAGGATTGGAGCAATTTGGTGCTAGTCTTTCAATTATATGTAATACTAACTACATGCCTGGAGATTTATTAGGAATTACTAAAGAAAGATTATAATGGCTACAAAAGGAAGAATACCAATCCCTAAATCTCAAGAAGAGATTAGTAAAGGTTTAATTAAACCTTATGATAAATTAAATAAAGGAAATCCTAATACTCCACTTGCTTTAAATAGAGGGGAACAAATTTCTTTTAGAGATGATACTACTAAACCTTTTAGTTTAGGAATTCAAGATATTGATGAAGCTATTTTTTATTATTTTGAAAATGTAATAAAACCTTCTGTTAGTCAAAATGGTCAAACAATCCCCGTCCCCATAAAATATGGTTCCCCTGAAAGATGGAAAGATATTCAACGAGATGGATATTATAGAGATGATAAGGGTAAGATAATGGCCCCCCTTATTGTAGTAAAACGAAATTCTATAAAAACAGATACTACTTTAAATAAATTAGATGCAAACCACGTCAATAATTTTGAGTATTTTCAAAAATCTTATAATAAAAAAAATGCTTATAGTAAATTTAATTTATTAAATAATACTAAACCCTCTAAAGAATTTTATGCTGTAGTAATTCCTGATTTTGTAACTATAACTTATAGTTGTGTTATCTATACTTACTATATAAAACAGTTAAATAAAATTGTAGAAGCAGTTAATTATGCCGCTAACGGGTATTGGGGAGATCCCGAAAGGTTTAAATTTAGTACTTTAATTGATACTTTTAATATAGAAACTAATACTCCTAATTCTGATCTAAGAACCGTTAAAGCAACATTTGACCTTACCCTTAAAGGATATCTCATCCCAGATACTATACAAAAAGATTTAGTTTCTCCTAAAAAAGGATATGGTTTTTCTAAAATTGTATTTAGTACCGAAACTACCTCAGAAATTCCACAATAATCTTTAATTTATGATTTCCCTTATATATTTATAAACAAAATTTTAAATTATGGAACAAACCAAGTTATCCCAAGAAGAGTTAGATACTCTTAATCAGTTGCAACAAACTCAAATTAATATTATTAATTCATTAGGACAATTAGAATATAACATTCAATTGTTAGAGTTACAAAAAGAAAATTTAACAGAACAAATAGAAGAACTTAAAAAAACTGAAGTCAAAATAGGACAAGATTTAACTGCAAAATATGGTAATGGTAGTGTAGATTTAACTTCTGGCACCTTTACTAAATCTGAAAGTTAATTTTAAACACTTTTTAAATATTTATAACAAAATATAAATAAAAATAACTCATGGCAAATAACAACATCGTCTCTCCTGGTATTTACATTAATGAAACAGACCAATCATTTCTCCCTGATGGGATAGTTGAAGCAGGTGCTGCTCTTGTAGGCCCTACTGTAAAAGGCCCCTCAGAAATCCCAACTTTAGTTAGTTCATACAATGATTACGTAGCTAAGTTTGGAGATTTACTTGAAAGTTCAAGCAGTACTTTTACTTTCTTTACTTCAACAGCAGCTTATAACTACTTTAATAATGGAGGAGTTTCTCTGTTGGTTAGTAGAGTAACTCCATCTTCATATACATCTGCAACATCTACTGTTACAGGAAGTGGTGCTTCTATTAATTCATTCACTCTAAACACTATCTCTCAAGGTGCTGATCAAAATAGTGAGGCAACAGCAGCTAATTCAAACGGTTTATTCCCCTCAGGATCAAAAAATAATGTTAGATACGAAATTACTAACTCAAACACTTCCTCAGGAGCATTTACTTTAACTATTAGAAGAGGTGATGACGATGATAACAATAAAATAATCCTTGAACAATATACTAACGTAACACTTGATCCCTTTGAACCTTCATTTATTGGAAGAAGAGTTGGAACTCAACGTGGTACTATTGCCTTATCGGGTACTGCAAACTCTTATGTTCAAGTAGAAGGAGATTATCCAAATGTTAGTAATTATGTATATGTTACTAATATTTTAGAAACTCCTAATTATTTAGATAGTGAGGGTAATGTAAGAAATTCAACCTTTAAAAGCTACATCCCCCAAAACACAGGAACCGGAGCATCTTCTAAAGGATTTACTAATGCTACTGGTTCCCTCCCAGCGGGTGCTAAATTTGGTAAAGATATAATTTCAAGTAACATACAAGGAGCTAGTGGTAGTGATTATACTCAATCTTTCTACTTATTGAATGATCCCCAATACAAGTACACTTCATTAGTAGCTCCTGGTTTGAATTATGCTAACCATTCAACTGAATTAAACATACTGCTTAATAACGCTAAAGATAGACAAGATTTTATTGCAGTAATAGATTTAGGTTTATACTCAGCCACTATTGGTGAAGTTACTTCTCAAGCAGCTTCTATTAATAATTCATTCGCTGCTTCTTACTACCCTTGGTTAAATGCTAATGACCCAGCAAGTGGAAGATTGAATTGGGCACCACCTTCTACGTTTATTCCTGGAGTATATGCTTATAATGACAAAGTTGGGGAGCCATGGTTCGCTCCGGCGGGTTTAAATAGAGGTGCATTACCAACCGTAAATAAAACCGCAAGAAGTTTAACTAAAGCTAATAGAGATACCCTTTATGAAGATAAAGTAAATCCTATTACTACATTCCCTAATGCAGGAGTAGTAGTATTTGGCCAAAAAACACTTCAAACTAAAGCTTCTGCTCTTGACCGTATTAATGTTAGAAGATTATTAATCAACATTAAACAATTCTTAGACCAGCAAGCGGGTAACATAGTATTCGAAGCTAATACAATAGCTACTAGAAATAATTTCTTAGCAATTGTAAACCCATACCTCGAATCGGTTCAACAAAGACAAGGTTTATATGCGTTTAAAGTTATTATGGATGAAACTATCAACACTCCATCAGTTGTAGATAGAAATGAGTTAGTAGGCCAAGTATACTTGCAACCCACTAAAACAGCAGAATTCATAATCTTAAATTTCAATGTTCAATCAACAGGAGCTTCTTTCCCTGAATAATAAAAATTTAACTTTAAATTAATAAAAACTAAAATCTCTAATATTTATTAACAAATAACACACACATGGCAGTATTAGATTCAAACGAAATTTTTTTCACAGCATTTGAACCCAAACAACAAAATAGGTTCATATTGTATATGGATGGCATTCCTAGTTATACCGTTAAAGGTATTAGCGGAATTGGAGTTAGCCAAGAAGCAATTACAATTAACTATATTAATGTCTTACGTAAAATTAAAGGCAAAACCACTTGGAATGATGTTACTTTAACACTTCATGATCCTATTACTCCTTCTGGAGCTCAAACCGTAATGGAATGGGTAAGATTAGGACATGAGTCTGTAACAGGTAGAGATGGTTACTCTGATTTTTATAAAAAAGATTTAACCCTTAACCTTTTAGGTCCTGTAGGTGATATAGTAAGTGAGTGGGTCCTTAAAGGTGCTCTTATTACAGCAGCAACTTTTGGAGATTTTAATTACGATAACGCAGAACCCTCAGAAATCTCATTAACACTTGCTCTTGATTATGCAGTGTTGAATTTCTAATACAAGCCAAAATACCATAAAGAAGGAGCGCACGAAAGTGCGCTCCTTTGTTTTTATTATATATTTATATCAAACAAATAAAGTTATTAACAATGAGTGACACACAATTTAATTTACCAACAGAGGTTATAGAGCTACCTTCAAAAGGCTTACTTTATCCTAAAGATCATCCTTTAGCAGAAGGGAAAGTAGAAATAAAATACATGACTGCTAAAGAAGAAGATATCTTAACTAACCAAAATTATATCAAAAACGGGTCAGTAATTGACAAACTCCTCCAATCATTAATTGTAACAAAATGTAATTTTGATGATTTATTAGTGGGTGATAAAAACGCAATTATGATTGCTGCACGGATTTTGGCGTATGGTGCAAAATATGAGATTATATACGATGGTATAGCGCAAGAAATCAATTTAGCATCCCTAGAAAACAAAGCAATTGATGAAAGTCTTTTCATAGATAAAAAAAATGAATTTTCTTTTACGTTACCCCACACTAAAAACGAAGTTACTTTTAAACTTTTAACGGGACATGATGAAAAGAAAATTGAAGCAGAATTAAAAGGACTAAAGAAACTCAGTAAAACAAACTCAGCAGAGGTTACTACGAGATTAGCACATACTATTAAATCTATAAATGGTTCTACTGAAAGGAAAGATGTTAGAGAATTTATTAATAATTATTTTTTAGCTAAAGACCTTAGAGAATTTAGAAATTACTATAGTCAAATCACTCCCGATATCGATATGGATGTTACGGTAGTGACCACCGATGGGGAAGATGAATCGGTAAAACTCCCCATCGAGCTAGGGTTTTTTTGGCCTGACGCCTGAATCAGCACCCATAATCCGTCAAAATCTATTTAGTCAAATTCACGAAATAGTATTTCACGGACAGGGAGGGTATTCTTGGGGAGATGTTTATCAAATGCCTACTTGGCTTCGTAAATTTACATTCCATAAAATAAAGGAACATTATGATAAACAAAACAACTCAGACCAAGAAGATGCAACCCAAAGCTGGCTTCAGGGGCCTGCACGGCAAGAAGCGTCAAAAAACAAACAAATAAAGAAATCTACTTATTCTACTAATGTAAAAAAAGCATCCTCGTGATGCTTTTTCTTTTTGAATATTTATTACCATGGCGGAATTTGATAAAAATTTAAATCCTAAAAATTTAAGGGAAATAAATAAAGAGGCATCTAGGCTAAACGAAGCTTTAAGTGGTGTAAGTGTTGCCCTAGCAAATGCCTCTAAAAATGCTGCTAAGGTTACAGGAGAAACAGCTAGTAGTTTTAAATCTTCACAATCACAAGCTAATAGATTAGCTAGTAAACTCCAAAGTTTAACTGCGGATCAACTTAAAGATTTAAAGAAAAACGAGGAGTTTAAAAAAGATATTGTTAAGTTAGATGCTGAAACTGCTGCTCGAACAGCTAAAATAGCAACTCTTCAAGAGGATATAAATGCTTTATATGATATTGGGGGTAAGGCAGCTTTACGAGAAGTAGATGCTTTAGCAGGTGTTATGGTTCAACTGCAAGAACAAAACAGCATTGCCGGAGAAGTTAAAGGGCAATTTGAAGAAATAGCAGAGACTGTTGAAAAAATGGAAAGGGCAAACCCCTTTAAAGGACTCTCAGAAATTACTAAATCTATTCCAATTGTAGGTAAAATCTTTAGTGGGATGTCGGGTGCTGCTGAAACATTTAATAAGGAGTTAGCAGAATCAAACGACAGAATGAGTGCTTTGGGTAAAGCCTCTAAAGGAGTTGCTAAAGACCTTGCTAAAGGATTTATGGTTATGGTAGTGGATAATGCTGTTGAAGGATTTAAAAGGTTTGATGAAGCTACAGTAACATTAGAAAAAAATCTAAATGTAAGTACTCTTCAAGCAGCTAAACTTCAACAAAAGTTTATAGATATTGGCCAAGAAAATATAGGCCTTACAGCTACAGATTTAACATCTGCTTTAAATGATGCTAATGCGGCTTTGGGCACTACAGCTGATTTGTCTGCTAGTACTTTAACTACATTTGCTACATTAACTAAACAATTAGGATTTTCAGCAGATGAAGCAGGTAATTTAAATAAATTTGCATTAGCTACTGGTCAAAGCTTTGAAGATTTTACAGATAGTGCTATTGGTACTGTTAAAGTATTAAATGCCCAAAATGATACTGCACTTGATTATAAAGGTATATTAAAAGACATCAACCAAACCTCAGATGCTGTTAAATTTTCATTAGAGGCACAGGGATTTAGTTTAGCTAAAGCAGCATTTGAAGCTAAAAAAATGGGATTAAGTCTAGACCAAATGGACGGGATCGCAGGCAGCCTATTAGATTTTGAACAATCCATTGCTAATGAGTTAGAAGCAGAACTTTTACTTGGAAAAGATCTTAACTTAGAAAAAGCTAGACAAATGGCCTTAGATGGTGATTTGGTAGGAATGGCTAAAGAAATATCAAAACAAGGCATTACGGCTAATAAGTTCAATAAAATGAATCGTATCGAGCAAGAATCTATTGCTAAAGCAATGGGTATGAGTCGAGGCGAAATGGCAACTATGTTTAAGGATCAAAGTGCTTTAAACCAACTTCAAGTTGATGGTGCAGCTAATCTAGACGATGCTGTCAATAAAAAGTACGATTTAATTATGTCTGGTGAAGCTGAAGCTAAAAAAGCCATATTAGAAAGTGCTGCAACTGAAGAAGAAAAAACAAAACAATTAGCTGACTTAAAAGCACAAACCCAAAATAAATTAGATAAGTTAGTAACAGATTCAGGTAAAAAGGAACTAGTTAGTAAGCGAAAAGCTCAAACTGCAGAAGAAAAATTCCGTGAAGGACAAATAAAAGTACAGGATCAGATGATGAAGGCTATGTCCCCTGAAGTATTTACTGGGATGAAAGATTCTATGGATAGTGTATCTAAATCTATCCCAGAATTGACAAAGGCAATTGGACTTCTTACTGCTGCTATAGGTGTTATGGAAGGTCTTTCATTTGTAATGGATTCCTTCAATTTCTTGAAAAATATGAAGGGCAGTGGTGGCATTATAAAAAATTTAAACAAAGGTGTTAAGGGTCTTACAAGTTCATTAACAAAGGCTTCTGGGGCCGCAGGAGGTATAGCTAGTAATTTAGATAGTGCCGCCTCTGCCGCAGGCGCTAAAGGTGGAGGAGCTATTATGAAAGCAAGTGGTAAAAAGGTATATGGGGCCGCAGCTACATCAGCTGTAAAAGCTGGTTCGGCATCAGCAATGGGGGGTGCAGCTAAAAGTGGTGGATTATTTAGTAAAGTTATAGGAGGAGCTAAAAGCATAGCTGGTAAAGCCGGGGGTGCGATTTCAAATGTAGCAGGCAAAGTAAGTAATGTTGCAGGTAAATTAAACCCCAAACAAGCAATTGGTAAATTTTTAAAAGGACCTAACATAGGGAAGTTTATTAAAAAAATTCCATATCTTGGGGCACTTATAGGTCCTGCAATCGAAACTTATATGCTTGCTCAAGCTGCAGGGGGAGGTGCAGACCCTAGAATGGTAGGTAACCAAGTTGTAAATGCTATTGGAGGTTTAGGGGGAGGTATTTTAGGCTCAGTATTAGGAAGCTTTGTCCCAGTCCCCGGTATAGGTACTTTTGTAGGAAGTGTTTTAGGAGATATGGCTGGAAGATATGTAGCAGGTTTAGTATCTGATAACATAGACACTTCAAGTTTAGGCCAAATGGCTATTAAAGCTTTTGGAAATAACGAAGAATCAGGAATAACTCCACAAATGGCTAGTACTGAAGGAGGAGGCATGGAAGTCGCTCCTGATATGGCCTCAGATTTTATCTCACGCCCAGGTCAACCTATACAAAAATTCCGCCCTGATGATGTAGTAATTGGAGCTACTAATCCTATGGGAGGTGGAAATGAAAACAATGGTCGTACTGTAGAATTGTTAGAACGTTTAGTAACTGCTGTAGAAAAAGGAGGAATAATAAACATGGATGGAAATAAAGTAGGAACTATGTTAGGAATGTCTTCTTACAGAACTCAATAATTTATAATATTTATAACAAATCCATTTATAACTTAAAAAATAAACATTATGGCCAAATCAATCTTAGAAAAATTATTAGGAGGTGATTCTACATTAGGTACTAACGGAGAACGCCCTGAAACTACTAGGGTAGTGGAGGGATATGGAATAGAATCTCAATTAGATGAATCAACTCTAAATGTAAAAGATAACACTCCTACTAAATACACTGACACAGCCCCTGAAGGTCAAAGCGGAAGAATTTAATGCCCCTACTTAATATGACATCAGACCTAACCTCCCTGAAATATGGGAGGGATAGAAGGGGTGGTGGTAATAGTGGTCAACCCTATTTCACTAAAGATATCCCTGAAAGGCTGAAGTCTATAAATTTTGCTAATTCTTTCTTAGGAAATGATTTTCTTATCCGAGGAGGAACTCGCTCAGTAACTGCAGTCCTTCAAGATGAAGTTAGATTAGGAAAGTTTTTTAGTAGTCTTAAATCACCCAATGGGTTATTATTTATAGCTAAACAAAATCTTTTAGCTAAACAAAATCCTTTAACAGGAGCTGATCCCGATAGAGTATATAATCCTCTTAATACTTTAGCTCAAGCTGCTGTAAATCCTATTGGTCTTCATTTTGCTAAAGATGGTCGTTCTTTAAATATAGATGATAACGACAAATATTTTGCCCGAACTAAAAACACCCCAGGCGAAAATGCAGGATATAATACTAGTGTATTAGGAACAGAAAGTAAAAATAAATTATTACTTTTATACGAAACAAATATTATTACTCCTTTAGTTAATAATCCTAAAGTTCCATCTAATGAACCTGGTAATCTTAAATTTTTATTAGATGATTTAGAAGCAAGTTCATTAAGTGTAACTCAATTTAGAAGTAATTTAGGAATATTTGGGATTTCTGAGGATCCCCAATTATTATTTCAATATATGGGGGGACCAAATTCTCTTTTAGGGCAAAAAACAGCAGTAAGAAAATTTTCTGATACCAATGAAGGTATCAATCGCAATAAAACTACCCAGCAAACTTTAGTATACACTCAAGATCTTCTTAGAACTAGAATAAAAGCAACAACCACGGGATTTAGTAGTGATGGTATTTCTAATTTTGCAAGTATTTTTACCTTAGGTGAGAGCAGAGCCTTTACAGGAATCCCAGACGAAAAAAGAAAACAATTAATAGGTGAACCTACTGATTATACTCAATTTAATAGAGCTAGTACTTACGGTGAAAGTGATCCTGGAGCTTCTATAAGAGACAAATCAGTATATTATACCACAAATCTTTCTTCTTTAGCTAAAAATGATCCCAATATATTTGCTCCCGATTCTATAAATGCCCAACCCTTATATTCATCTAATAATGAAAGTGCTAGAAAAGGAAAAGGATATGATGATAGTGTTAAATTTAATATAGGAGTTATAGATTTAGATTCTACTTCAAATCCTAAAAATACTACATGGATTCATTTTAAAGCCTCCTTCTCTAATCTCTCAGATAGTTTTAATGCAGATTGGCAATCCTATAAGTATATGGGAAGAGGAAATAATTTTTATAAATATAATGGATTTACTAGACAGATTTCATTAGGGTTTAATATTGCCGTACATTCTAGGTATGAACAAGCTTTTATATATGATAAATTAAACTATCTTGCTTCCATAATAACCCCCAATTACTCCCCAGGAGGATTTATGAGAGGAAATTTAATTAAATTAACAGTAGGAGATTATCTTAATAATACTATGGGAATTTTAAATGCTGTAAATTTTACCATTCCTGATGAAGCCTCATGGGATATAGGAAGAGATTTAGAAGGTAACGAAGACCCTAATTCTTTTCAACTCCCCCAAATGATCAATGTTAGTCAATTTCAATTCACTCCTATTTCTAATTTCTTAGAAAGATCAGTTTCTCCTAAATATGCTAAAGGAGAATTTGCCCGCCCTGATGAAAATTATATTAGTATGGGAACTAATGCTTCGGGTTATGATTCTACCTTTGAAGCTCGAAAAAATTCAAATCAAGTTAATTCATCAAATTAAGGCTTATGGGAAGATATTCACGTATACCAGTCATCTCAAACCCCCAGGATAATAATGGGGCTAAATTTTATTCTACAGTTTTTTATCCTAAAATTCCTTTATCTGAAAATGATATTTATGTTTTGACATCCAAAGGTGATAGATTAGATTTATTAGCAGATCAGTTTTATGGGGATCCTAAATTATGGTGGATAATATCTTCTTCTAATAAATCCCTTCCTCAAAATTCCTTTCATCTCCCCCCAGGGACCCAACTCCGCATCCCCTCAAATATAGATCAAGCTGTTAATTTATTTAACCAATTTAATACATAATGGGTATTATAGGAGAAAATTTAGAACCTAATTTAATTCAACAAATAAAAGTTAGACAAGAAAAATTAGGTAAAACTCAATTAGATGCTGATGATATCATGTATACTAATAGTAATTCTTCCTGGTTAAGAGTTGCTTCTAGTGTAAATGTTAATGACATAGATTTAGCAGGATTAAATGACTTTAATGCGGAAGGAGGAGCTAATAGATTTGCTAAAAATGCTGTTCTTTTTGGTCCCACTACTCCTAGCACAGGAATTCTCCCTGACTCAGCATTGCCCTCTAATAATACTAGATTGGATAATACTGTTCAATCAACCTACGGATTTGGAGGATTTTCAAATCGATGGGGATACTCTCCCCCTCCGGGAGTTGAATCTTTAACTATTACTGATTTAAATAGAGGAGCTATAAGAAAAGCTAATTTAAGTATAATAGCTCATAATCCTGATCAATTTAGAATAATAGAAGCTTTATATTTGCGTTTAGGATTTACAATATTAGTTGAGTGGGGGCATGTGATGTATTTTGATAATAACAAAATTCTTCAACAAAGAAACAGCTTTTCCACACCCCCATTTAACCAATTTATAGAAGGTACTTCTAAATTTACAGATATTATTAATAGCATTCAACAAGAAAGACAACACACAGACTATAATTATGATGGGTTTATAGGATACATTAGTAATTTTAATTGGAATTTTAATTCTGATGGAACTTATAAAATTGATTTAACAGTAATAACTAGAGGAGGTTTAATTGATTCTCTTAGAACTAACCACCCTAGTGATAACAATATAACTACTTCTCCCCAACCTTCTAATCCTAAAGGAAACGTTCTTTCAAATTTAATTCAAACTTGGAAAGAAACCCTAAAAAATCAAGAATATACTATAAGTAGTGGGAGGTATAGTGGCAATTTTGCTTCTATGTATGAGGAAGACGATAGTGAGAACGACACAGGATATGATGGGGTAAACCCATCGTTTAATAAATCTATCCAAGCAGGATATAAGTTTTCTTTTGAAAAAGATTATGAAATTTTTAAAGCAGATTACCAATCAGCAGATGGACCTGGGAATCCTTATAAAGAAACCCCTCAATATTATATGACTTTAGGGTGTTTTTTAAGGTTATTAAAAGAACAATGTTTATTTTATGATGATAATTCAATTCCTATTATAGATATTAATTGTAATTATAATGAATCTTTTTTCTTAACTCATCCCTATCAAAATTCTATTGATCCAAAGGTTTGTTTTTTAGAAAGTTCCTCTCCTTTATATACTTCCCTACAAAGAAAAAAACAAGTAAGTGGAATTTTCCCCTGCAACAATTTAGGTAAAAATCCTCTTTTTGATACACCTATTGATAATGATTTATTTTCTATAGTTGATACAAACCCCTTTAAAGGGGATGTAATGGCTATTCCTGTAAATATGGATTTTATTTTAAGTGTTATAGAATCCACTAAAGACGATAATGGAAAAGTAGCCTTAAGCCCTTTAGTAAATAATATATTAGATGGTATATCTAGGGCTATAGGAAATATAAATAAATTTTCGGGAACATACGAAGAAATTACTAATTCTTTTATTATTTACGATGATAATAATATTCCTGGAGCAACCCCTAAAAACACTGAATCAGGTCAAATTCATGTGTATGGAATAAATTCTAATAATGGTCAATTAAGTCAAGGAAGTTTTGTTAAACAGTTAGGATTTACTAGTAAAATATTTCCTAGCTTACAAAATTCTATAGCAATCGCAGCACAAAACCCTGATGCAACTGCCGGAGAACAAATTTCTTCATTTCAAAGATTAAATAAAGGTCTAACAGATAGAGTATCCCAGGGGGCTAAACCTTATAAAGCACCTAAATCAACTAATCCTTATGAATATTTTTTAAACGATATATCTAAATTATCATCCCATTTTGAAATACTTTATAATTCTTTTGTTCTTCCTTCACAAGAAGTTATAAATGAAATGGATACTATTTTAGATCAAATTCTTAATTATGATTTACAATGGAGAGCAGGAGCCGGAGAAATTACATCCCCCTTTTTCATCCCCGTAGAACTTAAACTCTCTTTAAATGGTATATCAGGATTTAAACAATATGAAAAATTTGATATAACTCCCGATTATATTTTACCTCCTTCATACCCTAATAACGTAAATTTTATAATACAAGGAGTATCTCACGATGTTACTGATAATGAATGGACTACTAATATAAATGCTTTATCATGGACTTCTAAACAATCTAATGCTGCATCTCTTACTTTTGAATCTGTAGGAATCTTAAGTGGAGCACCAACAACCTCTCCTACTAATTCTAAACCAGGCCAACCCCAAGGAGGAGCTAACCTTTCAGGCCCTACAAACCCTTCTCTTCCAGCAGAACTTTGGTGGGGAGATTGTTGGTCATTAAACAGAAGTTTTGGGGTAATTCCTTATACTCCTACTGACCCCGCTACAGTAGCACAATATGTTAATTCTAAAGTTTCTCCTTACATTAAAGACTTTTTAGAAAAAGCCCTTAAACACCCTAGTATGCAAGGTCTTAAAATTAATATAAACTCAGCAGTTAGAACTTTTGAAGACCAAAGAAAACAAAGTAATAATGATGTTTCAGCATCCCCAGGTAAATCCCCTCACAATTATGGGTGTGCTTTAGATCTTACTTTATGGGATTTAGCAACTGGGCAAAAAGTAAGAGATAATGATAATACTCCTGAAGAATGGGCTTTATTAGGTATTATAGATGCCCTAAATGGGTCTAAATGTTCTAGTTGGGGAGCTACTTTTACAAAATATGATCCCTTACATTTTGGGATGAAATTTGATTCTTATGATGCTTCTCAAAAAGCACAAGACAAAGCAATCCAATTAGGCAAATCATTTACAGAGCTTACAGCCCAAGAAATATTAGAATTAGATCTTAATATTTATCCGGGAACGTATAGCTAATGTATTTTCCTAAATCCCAAATACAAACTAGTTTATATAGTGGGGGTGAATTAAAAATCCTCACTACAGGACAACCTTATGTAGGATTTTACTGGGCTACTTCTAATAAAAAATTTTATGTAGGTAAAAACCCTGATAGTGAACTTACATTAATTGAGTTAGTAAAAGGAGGCTTTGATGCTGCTTCTAATTCCTCAGAGCTTGAACCTTATATTGTAGGAAGTGAAACTACTAGTGCCTACAATTTTAATACTTCTACTTTAGATTATTTAAGACTTAAAGGTATTAAAGATGTAAAAGCCCCAAGACCACCAAAATATATTTTTCCTACTATTACTAAAGAAAATTATGAAGTTGGAGAATTTACTAGGTATTTTTGTAAAAAGAATAATGAATCCCTATTTATTGAAATAGATATAATGGATTTTGATTTAATCACAAATAAATCTAAAGAAATCCAATCAAATATCTACTCAACATTTACCTTACCTTGGGTGATTTCGGGGATTAAAGAAGAAGTTGCTTTAGAAAATAAAAAATCTGTTGAATATAGAGAACTTAATCAAAAAGCATATGGGTTAAGCCAATATTTAAACCACAACTATCTTCAATTTTATGCAGATACACCTGGTGTGAAAAAAATTAATTTAAATAGAGTTTACCAGTTCACAGGGGACTTAATTCCAAATGCTCTTCCTAGTTCGTATCAATTAGGTAATGTGGGAAACCATAAAAAACAAGGATGCACTAATTGTTATTTTAACCAAAATAATATTTGCAATAAATGGAGTGCTCCTATTAAAGAAAATTATTGGTGTCAAAGCTACAAATCTAATAAAGGAACAACTCCTCAAACAAAATTAGTTTCTTCTACTCCTTCTACCCCCTCTTC
>Ga0181369_1000270_pt1 | contig 14704 bp, 19 predicted proteins | sample LowvirmetaG_8_FD_130088 | JGI IMG/M metagenome (GOLD analysis project Ga0181369, IMG submission 130088) | Marine viral communities from the Subarctic Pacific Ocean - Lowphox_04 viral metaG | ecosystem: Environmental > Aquatic > Marine > Oceanic | place: Subarctic Pacific Ocean | collected... | reverse complement strand
CTGATGTATCTGGTAAGTTTCATACTGAAACAAGTAACAATCAAACAGCAACAAATTTAAAAACATTAATAGATGCTGATTCTAATTTTACAGCAACAGTAAGTAGTAATGTGGTTACGATTACAGAAACAACACCAATATCTACAGGATTTTTAACAATCACATCTTTAGATGATGCGACTAGATTAGCAAAGACTGATGAAGGTAAAGCTGTATGTGAAAGCGTAGCAGTCATTCCAACTGATGATACAGAGTATGAAGTCTATGTTATTGTAAAAAGAACAATAAATGGATCAACAAAAAGATATGTAGAAGTTTTAAATACTTTTGATTTTGATGAAACAGATAATACATCTTTTAATTTTCTAGATAGTCAATTAACTTATTCAGGATCTGCAGCAACTAGTATATCTGGTTTATCACACCTTGAGGGACAAACTGTTTCAATATTAACCAATGGTGCAACACATCCTGACAAGACTGTGAGTTCAGGTGCGGTAACTTTAGATCGTTCTGCAACAGAAGTTAAAATAGGATTAGCTTATACTTCTTTGCTTACAACAATGAGACTAGATGCAGGTTCTCAAAATGGAACATCTCAAGGTAAAACAAAAAGAATATACGACATTACCATAAGAATGTTTGAAACAGTTGGAATAGAAGTTGGACCAGATTTAAATAATATGGAACGCATACCATTCAGATCATCTGCAAATGATATGGATAATGCTTTACCAGTATTTACAGGAGATAAGGAAGTAGAATTTAGAGGTAACTATGAAACAGATGGTTTTGTGTTTGTAAGACAAACTCAACCTTTACCTTTAACTCTTTTATCGTTATATCCTAGATTGCAAACAAATGATGGATAATACACTACATATAGTACCTTACACTTCTGAACATGGAAGATTTATACTCTCATGTCAAATGAACCATGCGTTGATGGATAAGGATGCTGAATTTGAATTAGATGCCATGAACCTAGTGGAGGATCATTTATCTTTTACAGGTATCATTGGTAAGAAGCCAATCTTTGCTGCTGGTATGAAAATGCTTTGGCAAGGGGTAGCAGAGGGTTGGGTGATTGCAACACAAGATGTTTGGAATCATCCATTATCAGTTGCTCGTGCAATTAAAAAAGATTTTGCCAAAGTTGCAAAAAAATATAATATTAAAAGAGTTCAAACTGCTGTAAGATCAGACTTTGATAAAGGTATAAGATTTGCAGAGTGGTTAGGATTAGAAAATGAAGGTCTAATGAAACACTATGGTTTTGATGGCTCACATCAATACAGATATGCGAGGATATTTTAAATGAGTTTTGTATTTGATATTGCGGCAGCAAAACAAGCTAGTGCTATTGGTAAATATAATCAATCAATACAAGAAAGAAATGCACAGATTTCAGAACAAGAAGTAGAAACATTAGATAAACAAAAAGAGTTTGATCTTGCTAAATTTGAAGAAAGTTTTGAAAGACTTCAAGCAGAAACTCAAGTTGCATATTTAAAATCTGGTGTTCAGTTATCTGGAACTGCGTATAGAGTTATGCAGTCTAATGTTGAACAAGCAGAATTAGATAAAAAAGTTATAGAGTACAACACAGATATTAAACAATCTCAAAAATTAGAAGAGGCTAATTATTCTCGTATGCAAGGACAACTTGCTAGACAACAAGCAAAAATTGCTGAATTAGGATATTATTCTAAAGCAGGTCAAAGTTTAATGTCAATGGGATCTGGTGGAGGTAAATAGCATAATGAAAATACCTGAACCATATACATCAAGAGCAAGAATTACAGCAGAGACTGGATCTGTAAAATCTAATATTCAGGTTTCACCATTTAGAACAACAGCTGGTGCTTTATCTGAAGTAGCTAAATCTGCTCAAAATTATTATCTAGCAGAAAAAAGAACAACTGATAAATTGAAAGCAGGTAAACTATCAGAAGATGCCACTGTTGAAATATTTAATGCAAGAAAAGAATCTGAATTATTAAAAAATCCTGAAGATGGTGTAAAAAATTTTAATGAAAAATTTAATAAAATAATAAACAAATATAAAGTAAAAGCAGATAACAAATTTATAAAAGATTATTTTGAAACAAATCTTTTAAAAGAAAAAAAAAATCATGTCACAAGTATTCTCAAACAAACAAGAGATAATTTAGTTACAACTAGAACAGATCAAGTTAATGGATCTATTAAAAGAAAGATATTTGATGCAGTACATTCCAAAGGAAAAATAGATTTCAAAACTTTAAACAACGATGTCATAAATGATTATAATGAGTTAAGAAAAGAAGGTTTAATAGGACCAGACGATGTAAATAAATTTAAAAAGGATCTTCCTAAAGTAATTGAAATAGAGATGATAAATAAACTTGCTAGTGAAAACGCTGCAAGAGCTTTGGTTGCTTTAGATGACCCTGCTAATTTTACAACATTAAAGGGTGAAGAAAGACAAAAAGTAAAAGCACAACTAAGAACTCAAGCAAGATTTCAAAGTGAAGTTTTAAAAAGTGCTGCGAGTGTAAGAGTTTTAAATGTTAAAAAGAAAATTGCAGAAGAATACAAGGGAAATAAAAATCAATATTTTGGTATAGATCCAAAACAATTATCTAAATACAAAACAGGTAATGTAGATTATGACAGACAAATTGTTTCTCTAAATGACAAAATCATTAATAAAAAAATTAGTGAAAATACGGACTTTCAATACAATTCTAAAATTATTAATAAAATATTAAAAGGTGAAATATCTAATTCTATGGAAAAATTTATTTTGGAAGGAGAGAGTGAATCTTTAAGTATTACTGAAAGGGTTGGCTCTGGTAAAATAAATTTAGATAATGATGAGTTTTTTACAAATTTATTTGAAGTTCAGAACAATAAAAAAATTAATTCAGCAAACAAAGAATTTTTTAATTTCATAAACAAAATTGTTCCACTGGTCGAAGGAACTCCAAGTACAAAAATTTTTGACGAAAAATATAACAGTAGACTTTCTTCTTTTAGACAGGAAATGTATGGCAAGTTTGTTAAAGGATTACAATCTGGTACTCCAGTAAATGAACTGTTAAGTCCAACATCTAATAATTATATTGCTAAAGATTTACTTAAACACATTCCACCTAAAACAAAAATAAGAGAAGCTCTTATGGATTACGCATCTAAAAAAGAAGAAGAAAATAAAACAATATCTGTTCCTAGAAAAAAAAATGAAAGTTATGAAAGCTGGAGAAAAAGATGGCAACAATCTCAGCAGAAATAAATGCAGCTAAAGAAGCTGGATTTTCAGATCAAGAAATTAAAGATGGTCTAGCAGATGAGATTAACTCTGCAAAAGAGGCAGGTTTTACTGAACAAGAAATAAATCAACATTATAATTTTGAAGATTCAAATAAAAATATTACTCAAGGTTTTTGGGGAAGTATAAAAAAAGATCTTGAAGAGACTTTTGAAAAAAGACGAGAGTCAAGAAAAGAAATAAAAAAATATGTAATAGGTGAAGAGTTTGATGGTGATTATATTACTGAACAAATATTAGGAACTTCTTTATATAATCTGCAGTACAGAGCTGCAACAAAACAAGGAACACCAGATGCCATGAGAATGCCTAAACCACAAGATCTTACATTCACTGAGGATCTTTTACTAAATGTTGGAAAGTTAGCATACGAGTCTCCTATATATGGATTAAGTGCATTACTAGGTCTTCCTGCTGGACCAATAGGAGCAGGTTTTACAGGTGCTGCAATACCAGAAACAACAAGGCTTACTTTACTTAAAATATTAGAAAATCAAGATGAGGGTAAACCATCTGATATAATGAAAATTTTATTAGAAGAAACCTTATACGAAGGTTCTAAGGAAGGAGTTAAATTTGGTACTTCTATGGCTTTACCTCTTCTTAGAGTTCCTGGTGTTGGTAAACTTTCTAAAAATTATTTTACAAGAACAGCTTCTCAAATTGTAGGTTACGAAGGAACAGGAATGTTAATAGATCAAGAAGTTCCCAATCTTTATGATTTTGGAATGTCTTCATCTATGTTTGCTATATTTAATGTATTTGTTCCTAAACAATTAGCAACAAAAAAAACAAAAAATATTTTTGTTAAGACAGGAGAGAAACCCTCGGATGTTGCTATAAAATCTGCTAAAGATGGAACATTAAAAGAAGATCTTGTTTCACTAGATAATAAAATACCAAGAAGTTTAGAAAATAAATTAGAAAAACCTATTGAAGTTAAACCAGATAAAATTGAAACAATAGACTTTAAAGATCCTATTTTAAAAAAAGCTGGAGAAAATTTTTTATTAAAAAAAAATAAAATGTCTTTAGATGGTGATACAGTACAAAGAGTAGCGAAAAAATCTAAAAGAAAATTTGTAATAGATTATATAGATCAAAAATATCCAGTATATGAAATGTTAAAACAAGCTGGTGTTAATACAAAAACAGGAATTGAAAAATTAAATATATATGAAGCAACTAGATTATTAGAAGGAAGTCAAGGTAGAGCAGTACATTTTTTAGAATACGGAACATTAGATTTTAAAACTTTAGCAGAAAAAGGACCTTCTTTTCTATCAATAGTTCAACCTTATGCAAAAGTTAAAGATCCAAAAAAATCTATAGATGCTTTAGATCTTTATCTTGGTAATAAACAGGCAATAGATCTTGCGACTAGAGGTATTAAAACAAACGTAGACATTGAAAATGCAAAAAAATTTGTAAAAAAATATAAAAAAAATTTTGAAAAAACAGCAGAACAAACTTATCGTTATCAAAATGATCTTGTAGATTATGCTGCGGATGGTGGTTTAATTTCAAAAGAAGCAAGAGATGCTTATAAAAAAATTAATAGAAATTATGTTCCTATGAGAAGAGAACAAATAAAAGAAGGTAAGTCAGGAATTATTAAAGATATGGTTAATCCTTTTAAAAAATTAAAAGGTTCAACATTAAAAATTAAAAGTCCAATAGAAAGTATAGTTAAAAATACAGATTTTATTATCAGAGCAACTGAAAAAAATAAAGCTATGGTAGATCTTATTGATTTTTCTCAAGCAAATAAAAGTGCATTTCCATATATTAAAAAGAAAAAAGGAAATTTAAAACCAGTAAAAGTTTTAAGAAAAGATTTAGAAATAATCTTTGACAAAGAAGATATTGCTAAAATGTCTGATAATGTAGTTAATGATTTAACAATATTTAGACAAGAAAGAGTTTATCCTGATGCTCAGTCTATAGCAATTAGAAGAAATGGTAAGTATGAAGTTTGGGAAGTAGGTGAAGATCTAGTCAATGCGTTTAGGTCTGTAGATCCAGTAGGAATGAATATAGTACAAAGATTTCTTTCTTTACCCGCTAGAACTTTAAGAACAGGTGCAATTGTAACACCTGATTTTGCTGTGCCAAACTTTTTTAAAGATACATTGAATGCAACATTTTTGTCTAAAATAGGTTGGATTCCTATTGTAGATTCATTTAAAGGAATGTTTAGTGTAATTTACAAAGATCCTAAAAGAGCAAATGAAGCGTATAAAAGATATTTAAAAAGTGGTGGAGCTTTTGCTACACTTAGATCTGTAGATAAAAATATATTTGATAAAGGAGTGCATGAAATATTAAATAAAGGTGTACTTAGAAATGAATATAGAGGTCCACTTGGTCCATTTAGATATTTAACAGATATATCTGAAGAAATGACAAGGGTGGGTATGTCAGAAAAAGTTTATAAAGCTGGTATTAAAAAAGGGTTGACAGAAAAACAAGCGTTAGAACGTGCAGGTTTTGAATCAAGAAATCTTTTAGATTATCAAAAAAAAGGAACAATAGGAGCTACTATAAATAGATATTCTTCTTTCTGGAATGCAAGAGCACAAGGTTCTACTATAATTTATGAGGCATTTAGAGATAGACCAAAAAAAGTAATGACAATGATAGGATTAACAGTTGTTCTTCCAACTTTAGGATTTATGGCAGCAAACTATGATTTTGAAAAAAAAGAATTTAATAAAGATTATTTAGAATTACCTGAATATATAAAAACAAATAAATGGTATTTTAAAATTGGAGATCAAGGAACATTTTTTCCAAAAGGTTTTGAAGTAGGAACATTCTTTTCTAGTATTATAGAAAAAACAATATTAGCAATACATGAAAACGATAAACAAGGACTTGATGAATTTTTGCGTGACTTTACCATACAAAACATAAAAGCATTCAATCCAGTACCTACTTTTTTTAGACCTCACATTGAAAATTTAATTGATTATAGTTTTTTTAGAGATGCTCCAGTGTTACCACCTTCAGCTCCTAAAAATATGCTTAATAAATATTATTCAACTGAATATACCAATGAAGCAATTAAAAGAATTGCTGAAGGATTAGCCGAAATAGTTGGACCAGATAGTTACGGAGCAAATCCAATTTTCTTAGAAAATATGTATGACCAGTATACTGGTGGTATTGGTAGAATGATTAAACAAAGTATAGAGGCTTTACTAATTTATGGTAAACTTATTGACAATCCTATCAAACCAACAGATCCCTTGACTAAAATACCAGCTGTCAGAGCTTTTCAAGCTAAAGATGTTTATGGTTATTCAGCTTCTATTGCAAGATACTACAAGAGAATAGATAAATATAAAAAAGTATTTAATTCTGTTAAATTTATAGAAAAAACAGATCCGAATAAATACATAGAAGAAGTTAAAAAATTAAGCAAAGATTATAATTTTGATGTTGAAGCTGTACTTGACATTGAGGAAAATATGAAAGATGTATCAAGAGATATCAGGATAATATATAATTCTAAATATAAAGATGATGGATCTTTATTTACCAATGACGAGAAAAGAGAGTTGATAGATAGATTATATATAGTAAGAATTGGTTTAGCTAGAGACGCATTAAAAATTATGAAAGCTCTTGAAGAAGAAGATAAATAATATATAGAAAAAGCATGACCATATCATCTACAACAGTTAGAAATTCATATTCAGGCGATGGATCAACTACTGCCTTTAGCTACACCTTTAAGATTTTTGCTGACTCTGATTTACAAGTTATCATAAGAAGTAGCACAGGATCTGAAACTACAAAAACTATCTCAACTCATTACAATGTTTCTGGAGCTGGAGATGCTTCAGGTGGAAGTGTAACTTTCACATCAGGTAATATTCCTGCATCTGGAGAGACTGTAGTTCTTAGAAGAGCTGTCCCGCAAACACAAGCAATAGATTATATTGCTAATGATCCTTTCCCTGCGGAGTCTCACGAAGAGGGTCTGGATCGTGCAACAATGAACATCCAACAAATGCAAGAAGAGTTGGATAGATCATTTAAAGTTTCAAGAACCAATTCAATTACAACTTCAGAATTTACAGACAGTGCATCAGACAGAGCTTCTAAAACATTAGGCTTTGATAGCGATGGAAACTTAACCACTGTTGCAGATTTTTTACCTGCGGGTGGAGACTCTGCACAATTTACTTATTCAACAACAACAACTGACTCTGATCCAGGATCAGGAGTATTTAGATTAAACAATGCAACAATCTCTAGTGCAACAGAGATGTACATTGATGATTTAGAAGCAAATGGAACAGATGTTTCTGCTTGGGTTCAATCATGGGATGATGTGACAGGTAATGATACTAATAGAGGAAGAATAAGAATTTCAAAAGCAAACACCTTAGATAGTTGGATGGTATTTAAAGTAACGGGTGCAATCACTGACGCAAGTGGTTATTCAAAAATAAGTTTAGTATACATTGATAACGCTGGGACATTTTCTAACAATGACAAAGTATTTATTTCATTTGTAGCCAGTGGAGAAGACGGATCAATACCAGGATATTTTTACAAGTTTGATACTGGAACATCTGATGCAGATCCAGGAGCTGGAGAGATAGCATTTAATAATGGAACTTATGCTTCTGCTACAGAAATTTATATTGATGACGCTGATTCAAATGGCGTTACTGTTTCAGCAGATATTTTAACATGGGATGATTCAACATCAACTATCAGAGGATATTTGCATATTGTAGATATTAACGACAGCACTACATACGCAAGATTTAAAATTACAGGTGCATCAACTGATGCTTCAGGTTACGTAAAATTAGCTGTAGGTCATTTAGCATCCAATAATACTTTTTCTGCTGCGGATGAATTATCAGTTCACTTTACAAGAAACGGAGACACTGGAGATACAGGTGCCACTGGATCAACTGGTTCTACAGGATCAACTGGTGCTACTGGAGCTTCAGGAACAAACTCACAGCTATCCATGACTTTCAATAACTCTACATCAGACGCTGACCCTGGTGCTGGTAAAATTGCTTTTAACAATGGCACATTAGCAAGTGTATCAGTTCTATTTGTAGATGATGCAGACGATGGTGGAGCAGACATTACCACTTTTGTACAATCTTTTGATGATGTTTCAAACTCAACAGCAAGAGGAATTGTTACCATTACAAAAGAAGGTACACCCGCAACTTTTGCAACTTACAAAGTATCAGGTGCGATTACAGATGCTTCTGGATATACAAAAGTTCCAGTAACACATTTAGCTTCTAATGGCACTTTTTCTAATACAGATGGAGTAGGTGTTCATTTTAGTTATTCAGGTGCAGATGGATCTGGAGACATAGAAGGAGTTACAGCAGGAACAAATTTATCAGGCGGAGGAACAAGCGGAACTGTTACTATAAATTTAGCAGATGCTTCAACCTCAGCTAAAGGTGCTGCGTCTTTTAGTTCAGATAATTTTGCTGCTAGTTCAGGTGCAATAACAATTAAAGATTTAGGAGTGGCTACAGCAGAAATACAAGATAACGCAATTACTTTAGCAAAAATGGCTGGTGGTACAGATGGAAATATTATTTCTTATGATGCGTCTGGTGATCCTGTAGCTGTTGCAACTGGAAGTGCAGGACAAGTTTTAACTTCTGCAGGTGCAGGTTCACCTCCAACTTTTGCTACTCCTAGTGGCGGATCAAGTGATTTCTTTTTTGCATCTAAAACCTCTGGTCAAAGTATACCAAACAATACTAATACCAAAGTAACTTTTACTAGCGAAGATTATGACACAGGTAGTGATTTTGCTTCTAGTACATATACCGCTCCTTCAGATGGCAAATACTTTTTTTACACTAAATTATTATGTGATAATAGTTCAGGCGATACAGCTAAAATATTCTTTTTTAAAAACGGATCAGCATTTACTGAACATAGAAACTCATCACATGGAGCAAATAGAAGAACTTATCAACATTCAGCAATTTTAGATTTATCAGCAGATGATACTATTGAAGTATACAAATTTCAAGATGGTGGTTCTGCAAGAGATGTTGATGGTGACAGTAATAGATCAACTTATTTTATGGGATACAAAATAGCATAGAGGAAAATTATGGCGACACTTTTTACAAAAGTTAAATTATATTTAGACGCAAACTCCAAGACTTGGGATAATACTACTATCGTTTTACAAAATGATGGAAGCGGAGATTATATTAAAACATGGACTGTATCAGGATTAGATAAACCTACAGATGAACAACTAGCATCTTACGAAACTGCTGCAAATACTGTTGAAGCAAATATTGCTGTAGATGATACTAGAAAAATTCAATATCTGTCTTGGCAAGAACAAATGGAAATGATCTACAAAGATCAAAAGAATGGAACTACAACATTTAAAGATCATTGCGATAAAGTAAGATCAGATAATCCTAAAGGATAATTATGGATCAGTCTGCAATAGAAGTAAAATTAGAATTTATCTGCAGAGAAATCAAAGAGCTTAAAGATGAGCAAAAAAAAATCAAAGATGATCTAAATAAAGGTAAAGGTGCAGTTTATATTCTTATCTTTCTTGCAGGTATTATCACTGCAGTATTGCAATATTTTGACTAACCATCCACATCTAGTAGGCTAAGATTTACATTGTACTAAATATAGTTATACAACTATAAGTACATGAATATAAAACACAGGAAAGGTATTATATCTCAATTAATTGCTCAGTCTTATCTGGTAAAACAAGAAGATATTATTGTGTTTACACCCCTTGATGGGTTAGGTCCTATTGACATTATTACCTATAATACTAAAACTAAAGAGTATAAAAAATATGATGTTAAAACTGTATCATTTAGACAGCAACATGGCACAATGATTAATCGTTCACCTACACAACAACAAAAAGATTTAGATGTAGAAATATTATATGTAACTGAACAAGGAGAAATTTACCCAGTTCCAAAACGTAAATTTAAAAATAAATGAAACTGACTGAAAACTTTAACCTTCGAGAGCTTACAAAATCACAAGTCGCCGAGCGTAACGGGATTCCAAACAATCCATCTAGTGACCACATTGATGCATTAAAAAAACTTGCAGAGTCTGTACTTCAACCTTTGCGTAACCACTATGAAAGTCCAGTAATTATTACTTCAGGCTATCGTAGTGCAGAATTATGTATGGCTATTGGATCAAATGGATTGACATCACAACACGCAAAAGGTCAAGCAGCAGACCTTGAAATTATTGGCGTTTCCAATTATGATACTGCATTATGGATTAAAAATAATCTTGACTTTGACCAGCTTATATTAGAGTTCTGGAAAGGTGAAGATGAACCTAATAGTGGGTGGATTCATGTGTCGTATGTCGGCAAGAAAAATAGAAAACAAAGTCTCAGAGCATTTAGAGACGACAATGGAAAAGTAAATTATAAACCTTGGTAATATGTGGTTAAGTGCAATAAAATTAGCAGCTCAAGTTGGAAGCAAAGTATACGCTAACAGACAAAAAGCAAAAATGGCTATGTCTGAGGCACAATTATTACACGCTGAACGACAAGCTCGTGGCGAAGAAGCTTATCAAGGTAAATTATTAGAAGCTAGACAATCAGACTGGAAAGATGAGTTCATTTTAATTTTACTTTCAGTACCTATTGTGATGCTAGGCTTTGCAGTATGGTCAGACAATCCTACACACATGGAAAAAATGCAGCTTTTCTTTGAGTATTTTTCAAACCTTCCCTTTTGGTATCAGTCCATTTTTGTGGGTGTCATCGCATCTGTCTATGGACTGAAAGCCACTGATCTGATAAAGCGTAAGTAATGAGTAATCAAATTGCAAAAATGTTTAGCCAAACATTTGGTACAAAGGTTACGTTAAAATCGCAACAAGGATTAGGCTATGGCACGAAAAGTAAAAGACTACGCACCTCTGGAAAGAAAAAGAAGAAAAAGACCAGGACGACATAGTAAGTCGCCTAATAAATCCTTTAAGTTACAACAAAAAAAATACAATAGACAAGGTAGAGTATGATTTGTAAAAAAATTATTTGTATGAAGAGATTAAAAAAAGCAATTTGTAGAGTGTTATTACCCATTGTAGCAAGATGGGAGAATAGAATGTGGAAAGTTTTATATCAAAGACCAAGACGATATTGCGAATGTGTGAGTGATAAAGAGTTTGCTTATCATGTTAAAAACAATTTACCAAACAAGGATCAGTTTAATGATTAGATTTTTATTAGCATTTATGCTAGTATGTTCTTTTGCTTATGGAGATACTACTCAAAATAATACTTCTGGCTCAAACACTTCCATCACAGGTGGATACACAAACTCAAATACTTATGAGTCAGGATCAAGTAATTCTTCAAGCACTACAAACAACAGCACCAGCAATATTAGATCAGCACCTCCTAGTGCTTATGCACCTGGTCTATCCAATTCAGGTAATGATGTCTGCTCCGTAGGAGCTAGTGCTGGAGTTCAAACTTTTGGATTAGGTATATCAGGTGGTAAAGGTTTCAGAGATGAAAATTGTGAAAGAATAAAATTATCAAGACAATTAGATTCTATGGGAATGAAAGTTGCAGCGGTTGCACTTCTCTGCCAAGACCCCCGTGTCTTTGAATCTATGATTATGGCGGGGACTCCATGTCCTTACAATGGTAAGATAGGTAAACAAGCAGATAAGTTATGGAAAAAATATAATAAACTTAGACCAGATTACAAACAGTATACTAAAAATTTAAAAATTAAGGAGAAGATAGATGAAAAACTTATTCCTCGTAATAATTCTATCTATACTGACCCAGACGAGTAATGCTGAACAAGCAACCTCTGGTAATCTTTTACCTAACGCTGGTGTCGGTACAACATCAGTACAAAACCAATCAGGGTCAATAGATGGTATCAATGGATCAAATGGTTGGACCACATCAGGCGTATCTAATTTTAATAATGAGCTAGAAGCACAAGGCACTGGAACAATATCTGCAAATGGATCATTGTTAAATATTACAACTGAAAAAGAAAATGGTGGTCAGTTTACAACAACAACAAATAGTTTAGATGGTGGTGTTAGATTAGACTCAACAACAGAAGTACAAAGTTGTGAATGGATAGGATCGGCTCATCAATGTGGACAAGCAACCAATGGCAGAGATAGTTATTCTACGACTGTAAATATCAAAGATGAAAATAATCAAGTCTTATCAAGTGTAACACAAAACAGAAACAATGATGCTGGATATTATGGCAATACATTTACTTATAATGATACTGTTATTCATAATGGAACAGGTGCAAGAAATTGGGATTGGACTTGGACAGGTGTTGATGGAAACAATGTTAATGCAACAGGTGCAGTTGGACCAAACTTATTAGGTGCTGAACTTACAGCAACCCTTTTAGATATTGATTACTCACCAATTCCACCAGCAGTACAGACTGAACTTGTTAGTTTTAACAATGAAATAAGAGAAGAGTTTAAAAAATTAGAAGAAGTTATAAATTTAAAAGAAGAAGTTAAGTTAGAGAAAGTTGCTTCTATTCAAGAAGAACCAAAACTTACTGAACCAAAAATGGAAAAGTTTAAAGAACCTGTTAAAACTATGCCAGTTAAAAAAGAAGAAGAACCAAAACAATTTGTAACTCAGAACAAACAAATAACAAGTCAAAGTTCTTCACCTGCACAAACCAAAACTTTAAAACAAGAAACATCTAAAGAAGAAAAGATGGTTAAAGAAATAGCAAAAGAAGAAAAAACAGAAAAAACAAAACAGGTATCAAATAAATCAAGTAGTAACAGTAATGTTTCAAGTGAAAACAAACCCTCAGTATCTGTTGTTTTACAAAAAACTATGGATAAAATTGATGAACGAGTCAAAGATATAGGTAAAAATTTAAAAATTAAAAACCTATTTAAGATGAGAGCAATGGTTGATAATTCTTTATTAGATGTATATAATATCCCATTTTATGAAACAAAAAATATTTACAAAGATCAACCAAGTATTCAAGACAACAGAAGAATATACACAACAAGTTTGGAATCGTATCAAAGATCAGATCCGATATTTCAAATGCAACGTAATGTACAGAAAATGCGATTGCAAAGAGAAAGACTTACAAGAGAAATAGAAATGTTAAAAAATGGACAGTAAAGATTTTAAATATATAATAAACTTTAGAGACAAAGAAGCAAAAAAAATGGTTCAAACTGTTTATGCTTTTAAACAAAGACAAAGCAGACCAAGAGCAAAACAAAATATTATTAACCCCGACTTAAAAGGTATTTAATATGGTAAAAAAATTACAAGATAATCTTGCAGGGATTGCAGCACTTATTGGTGTTGTGGGTGCAATAGGTGCAGGATTTATTACTTATGGTAAGATGCAAGAACAAATTAATTCTGTTGCTGGACTTGATTTAAATCCATTAATAAAAGAAATCTCTGCACAAAATATTAAAATTGAAAAACAAAATAAAGCATTGGCTATTATGGGTAAAGAGATTCAAGTTCTACAATTAGAAATGAAAGAGTTTAAAGAATCAAACAAAAATCCTTTGTTAAATTAAAATGATTGATGCACTTATTTTTATTGCATCCATCATATTGTTTTTAGATTATATGCAAAAATCATACGTCACTAAAGATCCTGAAGATCCTGAAACTAAAAAATGGATTGAAGAAATAGAAGCAGACAAACGAAGAGAAAAGTTTTTTAATAATAAAAAAGATGGTGAGATAAAATAATGGCAATCACATACCGAGGTGAAAAGTTTTCAGGTTACAACAAACCTAAGAACGCAAGAACCAAGACTAAAAAGTTTGCGGTTCTGGCAAAGGTAGGAAACAAGGTAAGACTTATTCGCTACGGGGATGCTAACATGACCATCAAAAAATCATCACCTGCAAGACGTAAATCATTTAGAGCAAGACATCGCTGTGCAACTGCAACGAATAAATTGACTGCGAGATATTGGAGTTGTAAGAAGTGGTAGGGTGACTTTCGCCACCCCACCTTTTATATTTATAAAGATCCTGTTCCTTTACAAATATCACATTCATCTGTGACAAAAGTAAAATGATGCAGTGGACCTTTTTGAATTTCAATTTCACCCGCTCCATCACATTCAGGACAAGTCTCGCAACCAAATAGGTCTTGAGTTAAAGTATGATCTAATGATCTATCTTTTTTCATAAGAATGTTCCTTTCGTTAAAGTTATTTGTTTTATTCTTATACTTACAGTATATCATATCTGTATATGCTTGTCAAGTCTTTTTTTTTCTGGTAAATTATAAACAAACAATGTTAAGAAGAAAAAAACAAATAAGAATACGTTTATATAATTGTGATTACTGCAAT
>Ga0181369_1000269_pt1 | contig 14705 bp, 19 predicted proteins | sample LowvirmetaG_8_FD_130088 | JGI IMG/M metagenome (GOLD analysis project Ga0181369, IMG submission 130088) | Marine viral communities from the Subarctic Pacific Ocean - Lowphox_04 viral metaG | ecosystem: Environmental > Aquatic > Marine > Oceanic | place: Subarctic Pacific Ocean | collected... | reverse complement strand
TCTCTTTGCAGTCTGGTATGGATGGTGGGCATACGATGGTGACATCTCATACGGCAGACTCAACAAGATTCCGTTTGAGGGAGTAGAGTGGTATCAAGCACTCGCACCAGCAGTCCTATTGCTGCTCACTCGTTTCGGTATTCCTGTATCAACTTCATTCCTTGTGCTTTCCGCGTTCGCATCAACTCTTGTTTTGCAAAAAGTTTTGATGAAGTCGATGCTAGGATATGCTGTTGCTGGTGTTGCTGCCTACCTGATCTGGTTTACTCTGACCCGTGTGATTGACGAGGGTAAGTCGATCAAGGACTCACACAAGAAGTGGTGGTCGGTCGGACAGTGGACCACGACAGGCTTCCTGTGGTGGACTTGGCTGAGTCACGATATGGCAAACATCGCTGTGTTCATGCCGAGAGATATTCCTGTGGAAGTCATGGTGATCATCTCTACCGTGTTCGTCGCTGGTCTTGCTTGGATGCTGCAAAATCGTGGTGGTAAGATTCAAGAAATCGTTATACAAAAAAGAAACACAAATTATGTTCGCTCTGCAACGTTGATTGACTTGTTTTACTTTATCGTTCTTTACATCTTTAAGGAAATGAACGATATTCCAATGTCAACGACTTGGGTGTTTGTCGGACTTTTGACTGGTCGTGAACTTGCAATTGCATCATACCGTCAGAAGGATGAAATCAAAAAGGTTTTCCCGATGGTAACACGGGACTTCCTCAAACTTATGGTTGGACTTGGAGCATCTCTGATCATTGTTCTAGGTGTACAATACGCAAAAGGATAATTTATGAAAGTTAATGTTTTAGACAATGGACATGTAGAACTTATGGACTACATGGGTAGTGATCTCACAGTTTGTAATGCCGCAAGAGTTTCTTTCAACAAAGAATCTGATTGGGGACTTGACTTTGATGCAATCGAAAGATTGAATGGGTGTCCCCACACAAAAGATGATGTTCGTAAACTCAGAGATAAAGACGTAAAACTTATAAGTTACCTTGCAAAGCATAATCATTGGACTCCGTTTGCACATCCCCAGATCACGCTACGACTTAAAGCACCTGTGTCGATTCGCACACAATTCTTTAAGCACAAGCAGGGGTTTGTGGAAAACGAAATCAGTCGTAGATATGTTTCATTCGAACCAGAGTTTTATGTTCCTAAGTGGAGAAAAAAACCTACAGGTGGAGCAAAACAAGGTAGTGAGGACTTTCTTGAAAATGAAACTGATGCAAATGTCTATAGTATGGCTTATGATTTTGTTTGCAAAGAAGCAATCAAGAACTATAATCACTTGATTAATAATGGAATCGCACCAGAGCAAGCACGTTTTGTTTTACCGCAGGGGATGTATACCGAGTGGTATTGGACAGGATCACTCGCTGCGTTTGCACGTTTTTATAAGCAACGCAAAGATGATCATGCACAGTGGGAGATTCGAGAATACGCAGAGGCAGTTGGAAATATTATTGAACCATATTTCCCAGTTTCTTGGGAACACCTAACAAACTGAAATAAATAAGAGACAACTGGAGATTAATTATGAGCGAATGTTTACCAACACAGTACCAAAACTTTATTCACCTTTCTCGATACTCACGTTGGGTTCCTGAACAGGGACGCAGAGAGACATGGAAAGAAACCGTAGCAAGATATTTTGACTTCTTTGTAGGACACTTAGAAGAAAAATGTAACTACGTCGTTCTAGAGGACGAAAGAAAAGAATTAGAAGATGCGGTATTGAATCTTGAGATTATGCCTTCAATGAGAGCGTTGATGACAGCAGGAGAAGCATTAACAAGAGATCACGTTGCAGGATATAATTGTTCATACGTTGCGGTAAATCGATTGCGTTCGTTTGATGAGATCTTATACATTCTCATGTGCGGAACTGGTGTTGGTTTTTCTGTGGAGCGAGGAGAGGTGGATCAACTTCCAATTATTGCAGAAGAATTTCACGATACAGATACCACGATTGTAGTCGCTGACTCAAAGATCGGATGGGCGAAGTCGTTTAAAGAATTGATTTCACTGTTGTCGATGGGTCAAGTTCCTGCGTGGGATGTATCGAGAGTTCGTCCCGCAGGTGCAAGACTCAAAACTTTTGGTGGTAGATCCTCTGGTCCAGAACCATTGGTTGACCTGTTTAACTTTACCGTAGAAACATTCAAAAAGGCTTCTGGTCGCAAACTTACAACAATCGAATGTCATGATATAGTTTGTAAGATCGCTGAGATCGTTGTTGTTGGTGGTGTTCGTAGATCTGCTTTGATTTCTCTCTCCTCGCTACAAGACGACAGAATGCGTGACGCAAAGTCTGGTCAATGGTGGGTTACTGAACCACAAAGAGCCTTAGCAAACAACTCCGCAACATACGATGGTCCCGTTGAAGTTGGTCAATTCATGGAAGAATGGCTTGCATTGTACAAATCAAAGAGTGGCGAACGTGGTATCTTCAATAGACAGGCTGCTGTATCCGCTTGTGATCGCATGTCAGAGTGGAGAACAGGTGAAAATATTCTCCGTGACTCAAACCACAAGTTTGGTACAAATCCATGCTCAGAGATCGTCCTACGCGACTGTGAGTTCTGCAATCTCACTGAAATCGTGGTTCGTGAAGACGATACGAAAGCATCTCTCATGAAAAAAGCAAGACTCGCTACGATTCTTGGAACATGGCAGTCTACGCTCACTGACTTTAGATATTTAGCCTCTTCGTGGAAAAGGAATTGCGAAGAAGAGAGACTTCTTGGTGTTTCGATGACAGGAATTATGGATTGCGAAAACACGAACGGAAAAGGCAATAATCGACTTGATAAGATGTTGTCGAGTCTCAGGGATGAAGTCGTAAATGTAAACCGCGAATACGCAAATACATTGGGTGTTCCACAATCAGCAGCAACTACCTGCGTCAAACCATCGGGAACCGTGTCCCAACTCGTTGATGCTGCATCTGGTATTCATGCTCGACATAATCCTCACTATGTTCGAACGGTGAGAGCGGATAACAAAGATCCGTTATGTCAGTTTATGAAAGACAAAGGTTTCCCACATGAAGCATGTGTTATGAAACCCGATAATGTGACCGTGTTCTCATTCCCTATAAAAGCACCAGATAATTGTATCTTTAGAACTGATATGACTGCGATTGAACAGTTGGAGTTGTGGTTGGTTTATCAAAAACATTGGTGTGAACACAAACCGAGTGTCACAATCACTGTGAAGGAGAACGAATGGCCTGAGGTTGGAAGTTGGGTCTGGAATAACCTTGATTATATCTCAGGTATTTCATTCTTACCTCACTCTGATCACACATACAAACAAGCACCGTACCAAGATTGCGATGCAAAGGAGTACAGAGAGTTATTGAAACAATTACCATCTAATGTTGATTGGACAGAACTCAAATCGTATGAGGAACAGGACAATACAGCAGGATCGCAGACCATGGCTTGTTCTGGTGATTCTTGTGAAGTTGTTGATTTAACCTCTTGACACTTATGTAAAATTCATATATACTTTATCAACTCAAAGTTGAGTAAAGGGGGGAGTTCATCCCCCCTCAGTCTTAGAAAGGAGAAATTTATGACTAAGACAAATACTACTGGTTGCACCACAAAAGAATGTGGGCAAGATTGCTTGAGCAAGTTCCTTGCTCGTATCGGCTTCTGCCGATCCACCCTTGTTACCCTTGCACTCGTTCCGTTTGCATGGAATGGTGTGACATGGGCGATTGACGCTGTTAAGTCAGTGTTCGATCTCGTTTCGGGGGTTGCAAACTAATGAGTGTTCTTGCAACCACAGTCTGTCTTTCTGCTATCACCGCAGCAGGAGACATTGAATTCAGCGGTGTGGGTCAAACTGCCGTCACAAGTATTGATGGTGTCGAGACTCTGGATACTCGCTTAGTGCTTGGTGCATACGGTGAGTCTGAAGGAGCAGTTTACGGTTTCGCTTTTGAAACCAACGACAATCTTGACGATGTGGAACTGTACGATGCTCATGTAGGAGCAGACTTCGGTATGTTTGATGTCACTGTTGGTTATTTCAAGCGTAACTTCAGTCACGAATTCAAAACCACCAAGGGTGGGTATGGTCTTGGGTTAACCAAATCATCCACCTATGGACTCATCGAGAGTCGTGCAGGTGGTGCATCATTCGGATTTGATGTCGGTGATGTTTCCTTCGATTTTGATGTCGTGGGTGATGATGTGTTTGACAGTGATTCCGTAACTTACGGTGGTCGTGTTGAACTCGGTGCGCTTGGTTTTGGTTTTGTTGGTGAGGAAATGGATGTCTGGACTGTCGATGTTTCGTCAGATGCAGGTTATATTGCCTATACCGACAATAATGGAGATTGGGTCGCTACCGCTGAGGGAGTTGTCTTCACTGTTGAGGATACCCTCTCAGGTTACGGTAGAGTAGAATATGACTCGTTTGAAGAAACCACATTCACCGTAGGTGGTGTGTGTGAATTCCAAGATGGTGTTTCTGCTCTCGTTGAGTATGATGATCGGGACGAAGGAATTCGTGCTGGTCTACGATTCACATTCTAACTGATCCATTAGGATCACCTCTTCCAACACCCCCGAGAAATCGGGGGTGTTTTTTTATCATAAATAATTGTATATGATGAACCTTGCAGGAATAGATTATAGTCTCCGTGGTCCAGCGATTTGCATTTTCGCGGGTGATTTCAATAAGACTTTTAGTTTTCAGCAGTGCATGTTTTACTTTCTAACAAATACAAAGAAACACGCTCGTATGTACGGGGGAAACATCGCAGGGGATAGTTTTCAAATCTTCATGGATGATTCAGAGAGATATGATTCTATATCAGACTGGGCGATGGAGAAAATCCTACCAGTAGATCATGTCGCATTAGAAGGTTACGCTTACTCATCAAACAGCAATCGACTTTTTCAGATTGCTGAGAATACGGGAGTGTTGAAGTTTAAAATATGGCAGAAGAGATTACCACTAACAGTATCACCCCCGAGTCAAATTAAAAAGTTTGCAACTGGTAAGGGTAACGCAAACAAAGATGCAATGTACGAAGCATTTAAAAAAGAAACTGATGTTGACTTGATGTCTATGATAACACCATCGTCAAAATCAGTTTCTAATCCTGTGTCTGATATTGTAGACTCATATTATATTTGTAAGTATCTATTTACTACTTTGTCTCACGCAAACGCACCTGACGCATCTGATAAATAAACTCCCAATAAAACAAACCCCCCGCTACTACTAATGCAATTAGAATGTAGAAGGGGTTAATGCTTTTTTTGAGGCTTCTTCCTCCATCTGATAAAAGGTGTCAACTCCAAGAGCATCACCCGCACCAAGTAGACCAACCGTTTCGGTTTGTGTTGCAGAGTCAATTGTGTGGTAGGTGTAAGGTTTACCGTTTTCATCAATGCTGACGAACGGATCTTTCACACTCTGTACGCTTGAGCAACCGATGAGAAAAAGAATCGACAAGTATTTCATCGTGGGACTCTTTCTTTTTGCTCACGCATCTTTTCCCTTCGCTCTCTTTGCATTTTTTGATACCTCGGAAGAACATCTTTTTCTGCTTCCTTAAAAATTCTGTTGTTGAAGTTTTGTTTAACTTGACCGACACCATACTGATATCCAGCAGCCAAACCAATCACTACACCCAAAAAGAAAGCACATACTCTTTTAAGTGTGACACAATCATTATTTTCACTCATGCAATACCTCTTATTTCTCTAAGTTCTTGGAAGTCCTTTTTCTTAGTTCCACCATCATACTCCCACGCAAAACCTTCTTCAATCATTTTTTCATTAATCGACACGGTTTCGTCACCAATGTAGAGCCAGCCAAGGAGTCTACCATATTTACCTACACCACCTTTTAATTCAGTGCGAATAATCAAATCATCTTCACCAGAGATCGCACCATCAAGTTGTTCTTTCAACCAATCGGTTGCATCTTGACCGAGTGCTTTCTCTTCGAGATCCCGTGTTCTCTTTTCGGGAGTATCAACACCTGCGATACGAACACGCTCTTTCTTATAGAGATCAAATCCTAAGTCAATAGTCACATCAATAGTGTCACCATCAAGGACTTTGACAATTTCTATAACTCTAAAGTTATAGCACGACTTTCTATTTGGAGGTATCATTTAGTTTTTATTTTCCTCTGACTGCTGAACCGAAGTAGAATCCGACAATGGTAACGAGAATCTGCCTATTTTCTTCCGTGTATAGGTAACCCTCGACTGGGGTGTATGTTCTTACTTTCTCTTCACCGAATAAACCGAGCAAGTCCCAAGACTTATAGACGGTGGACTCGTGTTCCACAACGGTGGTAACACCGTCGCTGTAAGCGATGATGAATGGTGCGATGATTGTACCAAACATGATACAAAGCACGATGAATCGACGAACCAGTTTACCTGCGTCAATTGAGACACGACCCACGGCAGCATTTGCATGTTCGTTTTCTTTTTCTGCTTGTCCCATAGCCATTTTGAATCGTTCTTGATCTTGGGCACGACGCTCAGCCATTGCTTTAAACAAGAAACCAGTTGCTGAACCAGTCAGCAGTGATAAAAAGTCAGGTGATAAAAAATCCATGTGTTTCTCCCATTAGTACCCTAGTAGTACGTTATACTTCTTCTTAAGTTCTTTTACTTGTCGCGCCCGTCTTTGCACTTCTAGTTGTTTTACTTTTTCTTTAAACTCTTTTGTTCTTCCGTCTAGTTTTTTCTTCTTCTTACGGACCACGGGAAAATCATCTGGGGGAGATCCAAGACCAGCAATCGCACCGCTAGATGCGGTGTTACCAATTTCTTCTTTCTTTTCTCTCCACGATTTCATATCACTCTCTATTCCTTAATGATCTCTGTCGTTTTATTTCAGCGAGTCTATTAACAAATGCGTCATTCGATCTAACCTTTGGTGGTGTTTTATTGTTCGTTCCAGTAGGTACATTCTTTCGAACAGGTTTTCTACTACTGCTACCACCTCTATTCTTTCCGCAACCACATCCCATCTTTACTCTCCCTATATTCTAATAAATCTTCTTTAATATCTAGGTTATGATTTCTTTTAACATGATCAAAGAATGCCTCTTCGACCAAATCACCGTCTGCTCCGATCTTTTCAGCCTCTTCTCGAATCAAATACAATGCAGCAGCAAAACTACCTAATCTAGATGATCCACCAGGCACTTTTGCTAATAACTTCTTAATGTTAAACACTAATCGAGTAAAGATATTACTCGCTAGTTTCTCTTGTTTTGTCTCTAGATCTTTTTGTTTCTTAAGATAGTTACCCTTGTCATCGATAATACCCAACTTAAACGCATCTGTTTTATCAAATGGAGTAACTAAAAGTCTTATGAATTTGTAAATAACAAAAGCATTTATTAGTTTATTCATTCGATAATGCTCCGAGATTTTTAATTATCCTCAAATCCACTGGTATATTATTCAAATCTACCTCTGGTATTTTGTATGATAATTCAGGTATGTAATTCAGATAAAGTAAAAATGATTTTAAATATGAATGTAACTCTTCATCTATTTTGAAAAACAGTATTCTTGCTGCGTTTGTTGGTCCGAAAATATTACCGAGTATGATAATATGATTTAATATGAGTCTTTCTTTTAAAATTCCTTTTTGATGATATCTACCAAAAAGACGTTTTAAATACTTGATACGATTCAGATCTTCATTGAAATCTTCGATGCTACTACACTGTGGATTAGTGTAGTGTTTCATAGCATAAAGTAAAAAGTTCTGTTCGTTCAAGTTTTGACTCATTATTCATTATCACGCACCACTGGTTCTGGTCGTTCAAAATCAATATCCTTTGCTGGAACTGACTCTAAACGAACATTTACATTATAACCAGTGTCTTGTTTTTCAACCTCACCTCGGAGAGACATGGACATTCCACGAATACCATCGTCTCTATAGAAACCCTTGCTCAAATCATGATCGGGTGTTGTACCAAACGATCCTCCATGTTTAGTAACAGGAAATTCGAATGACCCCTCTGTTTGAATGAGGTTGTTATCGATCTTAAAGTCTAACCCAACAATGTTCAATTTCGCTCTTAATTGATTGAATTTTTGAACTGTGTCTAAACAGCCTTCTTTAAAATAGTTGTTAAGGAAGACATTAATACGATGAACTTCGGATTCTAATTCGACGTTATGCGTACCTTTGTCTTGACTGATCGCACTCATATGATCAGCACCGACATTGTTGGTGCCTAAAGAACCATAGTCTTCCATAAGTTGTTTGATGTCGTTAAATGATTTCATTCCTTAACCTTTCTAGTCTTTTTAGTCGCGGTTTTGGGTGAAGCAGATTCTCCACTATCCCACACCCATCCCTTAATAGTATTCAAAAAGTTACCGCCGTTTACTGAAGCAAAACGTTTTCTCCAAATACGACCGATTCTACCTTTTCTTTGGAATACTTTATCTGTGATGTCTGTTGCATTAAAGTTTGGCATGTTATTCTCCTTAATCTATTTATACTTTTTTGTTTTGTCTATTCAAATGAACTTCAATTTGGTCACGAATTGATTCTAACTTACTCATGACTTCATCTTCTTTTATATCATCAGCCTTACTCATGCTACACCATTGGATAGTAACAAATCCGATTATCCACGCACTATTACGAATAGGTAATACACTAAACGCCATAACACTAGATGATTCAGCGAACTGCTTACAATATGAATCAGGACAGTTATCGATCATATAAATTTCAGGGTTATTCTTAGTCACTTTGTTTATCAATGGTAAGAACATCGTGATCATTTGATCTTTGAGCGATCCGCCCTGACCTGATACACCAGAGTTTAATGATTCATGGGTGCAAGTAAGTTTTTTCATGGAGATACCATCTACAAACTCACCTGTGTTATGGAATTGTACGATTTGGGCACGAGCGCAGTCTGTGCTAACACGTAACTCAGTTAGCAATTCATGCACATTGGAGTGTACGTCCCAATTAAAAGACTTGGGTAAGTTTCTATCGGAGGACACTTCCCTTGACAATTTGTTTCTTATAGATGGAAAGAACCATGTAATAAAACCACCGATTGCAGCAGCAATTAAAGCACCGAACTCATAGTAGGGTTCGAGATTCATTGACCAGGCGTTTCGCTACGATACTTATTTAATAATGAGTTTGTCCCCTCTTCACCTGCACCATGTTCCTCATTCTTATTGTTATTGCGACCTCTGTTCGCATTCACAGACATCATACGAAGATTGGATGGTGAATTGTTCTGGGGGTTACCATCTTTATGATCTACGTCTTTACCATCACCCTTTGTAGCACGACCATTCTTGATCATTTCACGACGAGCGAGAACTCTCTTAGATCGATTCGCACGTTGCTCAGGTTTACTGTGGTAGTTCTCATATTCTTTTTTATAATCACGATCATCCTTGAGTTGTTGTCTCAAAGCAGCGATACGAGCCTTTGATGCTGCGAGTTTCTTTTCCATATCAGCCTTGTGTGCTGCATTTGCAGCCTGCTTCTTTTTGATATCATCTAGTTGAGAATGACCAGATTGTTTATCCTTCAATGCATCAATCTTTCTTTTGATCATATCGATCTTTTGTTGCGATGCTGCTCTTGCGTCACCTACTGCTTTTTTTTTAAACGTTTGCTCATTTTGTACATTCTCTTTCATAACATTGATACTCACACCATCTCTAGAGACATTGAGTTTTTTACCAATGCTTTGTGCTTTACCCAAGTCTTTCTTTGCAACTCGCATGGTTCCAGAGGAACGAACATACTCTGCTTTAATTTTTGCTCTTTTCAGGGCATCCATAAACTTCTTTGCGGCAAACATGCGGTCATCGGATGCAGCCTTTCTATCGAGATAACTAAAGTCATCACGACTCTCTTTGAGATTCTCTTGATCCCAACCTCTCAACCACTCTTTGTTCATAGCGTTTCTTGTTTTCGAGTCATCAACGGTTTTCAGAAGTGCTTTGAGTCGATTGTCTTTGATTGGTTCTCTTCTCTTACCTGACATGTGTGCTTTTCGTCCGAGACTAAAAGCCATTTTCTTGGGTGTCAACTTCATTTCATTAAGTTCTGGATCATATGATGCCATCACATAGACCTTCTTATGACCTTTCTCCTTAGCAACCTTTTCTGCTTCTTTCTTTGCGTCTTTGTATTTCATCTTGTTCGGAGACTGATACACAATATCATCGGAGTGAGTGCTGAAACCAAAGTACCAACCACCTGTCTCATTTGGATTTGGTTTCTTACCGTGTGATGCTCGATACATTTTATCGGAAACTATGCTTTCATCGAGATCCAGTTCCACAGACTCACCCAAAGTTTTGATAACTTCCTTCGCATATTTCTTACCACCAGAGGTCAACTTAGATGAATTCTTACGAAGGAAAGTTAAAGCAGTAGTAAGCACACCATCATTAAATTTACCTACATTCGCTGCGGTTGCGAGCGGAGCGTCCATGCCTGGAACCTCGCCTGCTGACATGTTAATAGCAGACGCGAGCATGTCCTTCGCATCTTTACTCCACTTAGAGACTTTTTTACCTATTACCTTAGTCATGTCTCTTTTTTCTTTAAGTTCTACGGACTCCGCAAGTCTCCTGCTTTTTCCCATCTTCATCGCACCATCTTTGGATGGGTGTGTTCCATGATACGCAAACATTTTGATACGACCTCTTTTCGGATCGCTGATTGTTGCCATCATAAACTGGTCTTGACCTGCTCTGCCCATAGCGGTAGGTCTTTTTATCACAACAAACTTTGAGTTACCACCCAATGTGGAGTTTGCAGACGCTACGATACCTTTACCTTGTTCGATATATTTACGAATCATGGGTGATGCATCTACATCAAATTCACTTCTGCTTTCTTTGAGTTGACTAGCAGCCTTTTTAGGATCTACATTCTTGTAGTATAACTTAAGTGCTTCGACTGGATCTACAGTTTTGTATGATCCACCACGCTTCTTAAGTTCTTTCTCAAACGTGTTCATCCATGCCATCAGTGGTTTTTCTTTAGCCATTACTTATCCTTTAGGGTTGCTATATTTGTGCGGTTATTGTATTTATAATCAGATACTCGTCTACCAGACCGTTTTGCTGCTCTGTCTTTTGCTCTTTCAGCGGCTGTCATGCTGTTTCTACCCTCACCCTTATCGGTGAGTTGCTGTGTACCTTTTTTCAAAACGCCTCTTTTCTGTAGAGAACTGGTAGCAACTGCGTACGCTCTATTCTTATCCATACCTTTATCCATAAGTTGTTTTACGAGTCGGTCTAGAATTTCAGGTTCACGAAGTAATTGCTTGTCTTCATTACGGGGAACGCAATTTGGTACACGCTTACCACCTTTCATTTTAAAACCTCTTTGCACGTGAGTTGACCAGCACTCAGAGATATTTTCCTCATTCTGTGAACTTTGGGGTGCAGGATTTCGAAGACTCTGCAATCTTTCTCTTTCAGCCACTTTGACCTTCGGTAACAACTTCTTCGAAAGTTTATCTACTGCTTTAGATCTTTTCGCTAATTGCTTATCAAGAGCGACCCTCGCTCCGATTGACAGATCTTGAAACTTCTTACCACCTAACAGTTTTTGACGTAGGGTTAGTTTTGCTTTCTTACGAGCAAGTTTTTCTAATGTATCCTGACCTTTACGAAACTTAGCCTTACGCTTTCGAATTCTTGCAAGTTTTGGTGCAAGTCTTTTCATCCTACGACCAATAGCACGACGTTGCGAGAGACTTACTACACGCTCACAGAACATCTCAAATTCTCCGTAGTCGAACCAGTTTTCTTCAAGTGTTTCTTTTATATTCATCGATTTCTTTAATTCCTTAAACATGGATAGACAATCTTTTTTTGATAAGGACTCAGGACATCCTAGACGAAACGCATCGTAGTCGTCTCTCGTCACTGCTGCACGCATCTTAGATGCGGACATTCCTTTTGATCCCTCTGCATCAGGATCTCTTGCTCCTGCACTAACTACTTTTACATTGATACCCATTCTTTTTGCAGATGCTGGAACAGATTTTTTAAATGATGTCACACGATCACCACCGACAACGAAAATTATCTCATCATGTTTCTTACCGAGAAGTTCAATCGCATCGAACAGATTCTTTATTTTTGGTGAGTCAACTACAGTCACACCACGAAACGCCTTTTTCATATACTTTGTTTTAGTCTTATAATTAAAAGGGTTTCTCTTGGGGTCATTTGACTGACTCGCAAACACAAAAACAGCATCACCGCCTGCGATAGACTTTAGTTTATTGATTAATACATCGTGTCCCATTGTGGGTGGATTGAATCTTCCATATGTAAATATTGCTCTAGACATATTGGCTCCTAACTTTATTTATAAAGAAAGAGGGCCCCGTAGGGCCCTCTGAGCATCTGCTCTCTCGTCTGTAGTAGAATCACCTCCTCCGACTGTCTCCTACAGAGAGCAGAAGGATTAGGTTCACTTATTCCACGGAAAGTGTCCTTTAAGATATTCCCATAAAGGTTTACCGAATAACGCGCCTGCAACGAACGTTAGAATAGGGAACCAAAATCCATTTAATTGATTCAGAATTGATACGTTATTTGCTAGGTCGTTCATGGTTATTCTCCTTTAATAGTGTAACCTTTGTACTGAGGTCGTTTTCCTTTTAGAACTTCATACATGGCTGCTCTATTCAGATCTCGATCTCTACAGTATTTAGAGAAGTTTTCTACAAGATCCTCTGTTCCCTCTGGATTTATTACAGAAATAATTCTAGACGATGGATCTTCTACAACTTCTATTTCTTTCCATTCTACATATCTTCCATGTTTTATAAACTCACCACCAAAATGTTCTAAGAATATTCTTCTCCACTTCCTAGATTTGGAGTCGTTATTGAGTTTTTCCCACGTGTTTGTATGTTTTTTATTGACTTCTTCTTTTTTCATAATTATCCTTTCACCCAGTTTTTTGCGACTGTAAAGTTTGCTCTCGAAAATTCAAGTCTGTTCACCAGTTTAACAACAGACCCAGAGGAACTCGCAACGAATCCTTCATCACTTGTCACCTTATAACCATCACCTGTACGAACAAACGTACGAAGTGTTTTTATGTCATCTAATTTTTTCAGTATATGTAAAACTACTTTTTGTATATCCATATTACATTGAAACACACTCTGTAAATCACGACCCATTGCACGTATATTATTCAGCACAATGTCGTTCGCATCTTTTCTTTTACTTCTACCACGGTCTGACTTGAGTTTTTTCACATCAGCATCGAGTTTTGATTGCACGAACTTATAAAACTCACTCGCTGACAAAACATATTTACCCTCTTTGACTTTTGAGTTGACGTATATGTTTATAAAAGAGAATAGTTTAGCGTTCTTAGCGAGTGCATTAGATCCCTTTCTCGCTTTGGACGCAGATACTTTTGCTTTGTTGAGCAACTTGACCGCAGTTTCATATTCCTTAGCAGTGAAGTTTGCCTTGCCTGTTACGTCACGAAAGTTTGCATCATCAGCATACACGGACGACGACTTACCAAAGTCTGCACGACTCACATCAAATGATGCTTTCATATTTTGTAAATTATCACCAGTATACTTTGTATGAAAGATTATACCAATCTTTGCTCTCTTAATTTGTTTTTGTAAGTCACCCTCACCGACAGCATATGTAATTGTGTTCGGAGTGAATGTCAGAAACGACTTACCGTCGATCTCTTTTGTTTCTGTGTCACCTGCACCAAAAAGAAAGTCACCTTGCAACACACCCTTGATACCGAGTGATGGTAAATGCTTGAGTGCCTCTTTGAGTTTATCAGCAAGACCACCACCATGATTCCTGTCTATGTCTGCATTTGTATAGTTTATCTTCGGTGTTTTATTGAATACACTCTTTGTACCAACAAAGAACTTACCGTTCTCAGGATTGATACCACAAAAGATTGCAGGCGCTCCGTCCCACTTACGAGTAAAGTTTACTTTTGACTTTGCTTTACCCTTGAACATTTGTATAAGTGAGGATAAAAATGCAATCGATTCTGTAGTACGCTTACCACCCTCGAATGCAAAGTCCGCTGCGTGCGTGAGGTGTGTGTTCTTTGATTCCATAATATAGTTTTGAAACGTCATCATCTAAACATCGCCATCGTTCGACCGATCTCAGTCTGTTTATCTCCTCGCTTACGTCCCTTGACGATATTACGAATGTCTTGTATCTTGAGATTATCATAAGGAGTCACTTGAACTCTTTTGTCACTCTTCTTCTTATGAGTCTGCAAACCAACATCTACATCACTCATATTTGTAATGTCTGTTTCCTTGTCGAGCATCTGGAGAATTTTACGCAACTCTTTACTCGATGCAGAATACTTCTTTGCACTAGTGATTTCACCAAATTTACCAGAGACAACACGAACCCAACCTTTTTCAATAATCAATGATTCAACCATTACAGAAACATCTTGTCTTCCGCTCTTTAGATCATCTAACTCCCTTGTAGCAGCAGTTTCCGCCCGAAATTCATCAGGAGCATTGTTAGCAAGAGCCTCTTTTGTAAGAACATCATGGATGTCTGTTTCTTTTATCCCGTAAAACTTTGGATCTTTTACGATCATCTGGACATGATATGGAGTATGACCCTGAATGATTCTGGTCTTTCCAGT
>Ga0181369_1000268_pt1 | contig 14711 bp, 18 predicted proteins | sample LowvirmetaG_8_FD_130088 | JGI IMG/M metagenome (GOLD analysis project Ga0181369, IMG submission 130088) | Marine viral communities from the Subarctic Pacific Ocean - Lowphox_04 viral metaG | ecosystem: Environmental > Aquatic > Marine > Oceanic | place: Subarctic Pacific Ocean | collected... | reverse complement strand
AGCAAAATTAGATACTGGGTTTCATTGTAACTATAAATGTGAATTTTGTTATTACATTGATAGACTTGATGTTAAAACGCCATATTCTACTATAGAAAACCGGATTAATATACTTCATAAGTATGGTATATCAGAAGTAGACCTATCTGGAGGGGAAAGCTCTATACATAAAGATTGGTTTAAAATTCTTGATTATTGTAATGAGCGTTTTGATAATATTAGTTGTCTAAGTAATGGTTCAGTCTTTTCAAACGAAAAATTTTTATTAAAATCTAAAAAACACGGGTTAAAAGAAATATTATTTAGTTTACACGGTTATAACGAAGAAGTTCATGATGATATTGTAGGTAGAAAAAATGCTTGGAAGAAAATACATAAAGCTATAAAATTATGCCAGAAACATGGTATAAAAGTAAGAATTAATTGTACAGTATATCAAAAAAATTATAAAGGTTTAGTAAAATATGCTGATATTATAAAGGAAATACAACCATTTCAAGTAAACTTCTTAACTCTAAACTATTGGGACGATAATAAAACGTTCGACCCTATTGATGATTATGGCGGGTTAACTGATAACATTAAAAAGTGTATTGATCTAATAATTAATGATACAAAATATATCAATGTTCGTTATACTCCTTATTGTTATATGAAAGATTATGAAAAATATGTTTGTAATCAATATCAACACGTGTATGATATATTTGACTGGAATAAAGAAATATATGACTATGATGTAGACACTAGTAAAACTTACACTGAAAAAGAAAAAATTAAATTAGGTTATAAAAAAGCTCAAGATGGACGACTCGATGGCTGTAAAAAGCCTATAAAGTGTATAAGATGTAAATATTTTAATATTTGCGATGGTATTGAAAACCAACTAGATATAGAAGTATATCCTGAAGAAGGTAAAAAAATTACTGATGTAAATTTTTATAGAAAAGATTTTTATTGAATGAATATACAAAAATGCGGCTATAAAGATTTTAAGCTACATACACTACAATGGTTCATGATAGATGTATGTAATATGAAATGTAGTTACTGCATTGAAGGGTTTGGTAACAGTGAATATTTAAAAAAATGTGATTTTAATAAAAATAAAACTAAACAAGAATCATATAAAAAGGTATTAAAATTACTCAATCTTAAAAAGGTACCAAAATTTAATATTGAGTTATTAGGTGGAGAACCGACTCTCCATCCAAAGTTTAATTATATACTCGAATCACTAACTAAAATAGATCAGTGTGATAAAATAGAAATAATGACTAATTTAAAAAATGGTAAACGTATTTTTGAAAACGTAAAACCGGTTGATAAAATCTTAATAAACCCGTCTATACATTTTGAATCATATGATAAGGATTCGATCCAAAAAAATATAAAAAATCTAATAGATAGAGGATTTAGACTTACCCCAACTGTTATGCTGCATGATAAATGCGAATATTGGGATAAAATGGTAGAGTTTTTTAACTTTTGTTTAGATAACAATGTAAAATATGATGTTTCATATCTATATAATACCGGGTTTGGTTATAAATCAAAATATAGCGAAGAATTTTATAACATATTTACAAAATATATAAAAAGAGATGAAAGAACTTGGCCATTTCAAGTTGATGGTGTAGAAGGTAATTATAATTACGATGATATTATTACTAATAAAATGTCTAATTTAAAAGGTATTAATTGTAAACCTTTGAGATGGGTGATAGATTACAAAGGAGGTATATATAATGCGTGTTCTAAAATGCCATTCCTTTTATATATGAACAAAGAAACTACAATAAAGTGTCCATTCGGTAATTGTGGTTGCGATATACAGTGGGATTATGAAAAACATTTTTAAATTAGATAAAAGTTACGATATATTTTTATCTCTTACATGGGAAAATAACCATGAGCATGGAATTAGTGGTCATATATATGAGATTATAGATTATTTTTATATTTTAAATAAAACATTTAAAGTTGGTATCTTTTTTGGGGAAAGTATTAGCAACTGGTCAGAATTTAAAAAATTAATTATGCAAAAATATAATTTTAGTAATTCTGAATTAGAAGATTATAAAAATAATACATTTTACCACGATAGACCTGAAATTATAACTGGAAAGAATATACTATTTGTCGATGGCGCTTTAAAGGCTAGATTTGTTAATAATGGTACTATATTAAAGTTTAAAAATATATTATCATTTAAATGTTCAAATCATTGTAACCATACACTTTTTGATATACCATATAAAATACAACTACTCTCTGATTTACGAGTTTATTCAGAAATAATACCTGAAGAAAATAAAATAGCATTACATTATATTAAAAAAATATTATTTGAAAAATATAAAGAAATTGGTAATTGTAAAGGTAATAACACAGCAATGTTATATGTTACGTCTAATTGTAGATCGATAAGTGATAAACTGCTAACTGATGTAACTAATAGATATGATTTTAAAAAATATATAGTAATTACTAATAAACCTGAAAATTATAGTAATTATAAAGATACACGTGTTGAGTTTGTAAAGCCTGGTATTGATAACCTATTTGAAAAATTTAATACTTATATTTATACCCCGTTAGATGGTAAATTTGACTGCAGTCCTAGACTAATAGCAGAGTGTAAATATTATAATAAAGATGTAATTTATCATGATATAGATGAACAGTACTTAAAAATTGATAGCGGTTTAAGAGTGCGTAGAGGCGATGTTAATAATAATTTTGAAACATTGTTTTTAAATAATAAAGATGCAATCGTAGAAATACTAAATGAAACAATATATAGATAACATAAAATCATTTGAATTAATAAAAAATGATGATTGGTTCGACTACGATTTAAAAATTACTTTAAAACCTAGTTTTAAGTGTAACCATAAATGTTGGTTCTGCGGTGAATATGATAATAATACTAAAACTTGGACTAAAGATCAATGTGATGAAGTCTTATCAAAATTAAAAGAAATACCGAAAAATAAGAAAAAGATATTTTTTTATTTTTACGGTGGAGAACCTACTTTAAGTAGATTTTGGGAATATTTAAATTATGAAATTGTAAAACTATTTCCAGATAAAGAGTTATTTTTACAGACGCATACAAACTTAAGTTTACCTGTTAAAAGATTAGAAAAATTTTTAATTAAAATTCATAAATTAAAAAGTAGTCACCATACAGTAGATATTTGTAATAGTTATCATATTGGTAAACAGAAAGTTATAGATTATATTAAGAAAATGGATATATGTGAAAAATATAATAGTTTAGGCTTTTGCTTTTTTAGCACTGAAATACCAAAAAAGGAACAAATGTTAGATGAAATGGGTCAAATTATAGAATCCCACCCAACTAAACTTAAAATGAAGTTTACTGAAATAGAAAATTTAACCTTAAACCCTAGTAGTGGTTATGATGAATATATAAAAGATGCTGATCTCATTGGGGACGATAACGGTAAAAGTTTAGAATATCGATACTGGATGAAATACTACCCTCAATTCCAAAAATACTTCGAAGAAAGTTGGAATTTTCTTATAAACAATAAATTAAAATTGAACTATTCACATGTTAAAGGTAATAACATTCATAAAAAATTTAGATTTATGAAGTGTGAAAGTGGTAAAAAAAATATAATAATAAACTACGATATGAGAGTGTTCAGATGTAACGATTATAGTTACAAAAATTTAAAATCAATAAATTTATCTGATTTAAAATTTGAACAGTATTTAGACAAATGTGAAAGATGTGTTATATCTTCATGTTGCGATGGGTTGGACCATAAAAAAACGCTATGAAACTATCTATATTAATATTGACTCATAATAGACCAAAGTTATTTAAAAGGTGTATTGATAGTGTTATAAATAACTTACCTAATTTTAATGTAGAAATACTTATAAATAACGATAGTAACGATATAGAAGAAGTTTATAGCGAAAATATAACTATAAAATATTTTTATAAAAAATATAAAGAATTAGGCGATACATATAAATTTTTATATTTAAAAAGTGAAGGGGAATATATATTTTTCTTAGAAGATGATGATTATATTTTACCTGCTTTTTTTAAACATGTAAAACTTAAACAAGATCTGTATATATCTAATTATATATCTAAACCTCTACAAAAAACTTATGATTTTAAAACTGTATTTAAAGAAATAGATTGTACATTGTATTACAAAGATAGTTTAAATTTTAAAGAATATATATCACTATATAACCCAAGATATTTCCAATTAACTCAGATAGTTTTCCGGAAAAGTTCTGCAATAAATTTCTTTAAGAGTAATTTTAAATCGACTTTAGATTTTGATTATAATTTATTTAAAAGTTTAAAAATTGATACATTTAAATGTATAAAATCACCCATATGGGTTCAAACTGATGACGGTGAAGATAATTTAAGTTTTTCTGAATTAAATACAGATAGAAGGTACCCTATAAGATGAAAACTACACCGATACCACAAGCTCAAGTTTTTTTAAATAACACCTGTTCATTAAAGTGTAATTTTTGTATGAATAAACATATAAAAAATGAGTCTACTGATTACCCTTGGCCGTGGGAAAATAAAGATGATAATTTAAAGGTAGGTAGAATAAATGATATAAAAAAATATATAGACTATCTAATTGAAATGGGTGTGAAGAGAATTGAATTAGGTACAACTATTGGTGAACCATTAGAACACGATATAAAAGATTTAAAAGAAATTTTTAGGTATTTAGAAATTAACCCTAATATTGAAAGTTATTTCTTCTATACAAATTTGACTCAATTAAAAGATGAACATATTGAAATTTTTAATCAATATAAAAAATTACAGATAAAAATTAGTTGTTATGGATTAACTTCAAAACAGTTTAAACAGCAGACTGGTTATGAATTATGGAACAAATTTAAAACTAATCTTAAAAAATTGGTAAAAGTTAAACGTAAAATGAAAATTTTACTAGCACTACGCGCACCAATTAAAAATGATGATCAGCAGCTTAACTGGTTAAAATTAAAAGCTATTAGTATTAAGTCTCACCATGATATAGTATTTGAAGAAACTGCTATACATTTTAATTGGAAACATACTATCGACTTTAAAAAAATTAAAAATCAAAAACCAAACCAACATAAAGGTCATTGTGGTATGATATATACTGATTGTGGTATTTTAGGTAATGGAGATTTTACTATATGTGCTTGGTTAGATGTCTACGGTGATGGTAAAGTTGGTAATGTGTTTAAAGATACCCCTAAAGAGATGTTACAGTTACGACAGAAAATAATAAACGATCAAAATAATGGAGTGTTCAACAATATATGTAAATATTGCAAATTTTATGTACCTTCAAATATTGAAAAGGCTCACCAAGCTGGTACTATATAATAAATTAACTAAATACATTATTAATGTTTGATACCATAACAGCTGCGGGTAACACAAACTATAAATTACTAACTTTTTCTTGGGATATTATAGATGTATGTAACTATAAATGTAGCTATTGTAGTGCAAAAGCTTTTAATAAGCATACGTTTAAAAAAATAAAAGATAAAAAATCTACTTGGCAGAATGTAATAAAGATACTATCTCTTAAAAAAATAAAAATACCATTTACCGTTGAATTACTTGGAGGTGAACCAACTTTACACCCAGATATATATGAAATAGTTAAAGAATTATGCGCTATAGATAATTGTATTCAAGTTGAAATAACAACTAACTTATCGAAAAGTATAAATTTTTTTAAACAATTTGATAAACCTGAAACTGATAAAGTTGATATAGTAGCTTCATATCACCCAGAATATTTTACTCCTAAATTTATTGATAAATTAATTGAACTAGATAAATGCAAACATTTAACTATTACCCCTCTTATAAATCTATTTCATGAAAAGGAATATTGGCAACCGACTTTAGATTTAGTAGATACGTTAAAAAATAATAAAATTAATTTTGCTGGTAATTTATTATATGAATTTGAAGGCAATGACTTCACTCCAAAGTATACTAAAGAATTTTGGGACATTTTTGAACCTATTTTTTATAACAATCCTTTAGATGAAAGTAGGTATATAGAAGGAAGTAATGAATTAACTAATGATAGTATTAACAAATTTTTTGACGAGCAACTAGTTAACTACGATGAAAATTTTTTAATAAACCATCGGAAGTTAATAAAAGAAGAAAAGTATAAAAATAATAATTCGGTTATAATCAATCGAGCTCGTATATTTAGAGGTGATATTAATGGTAAATCAGCAAATAAAACGTTAACAGATGCTGATATTTATAAACATAAATTATATCAGTATGAAGGTTGGGATTGTAGACCGTTAATGTGGAAAATAAATATGAACGGTACAATTCAAAATTCATGTACTGGTAAATTAATAAATTTAATGGATATAGATAACAATAATCTTACTAGTTGTGTCACCTGTCCGTTGAAATATTCTCATTCTAATACTAAATACCAGTATGTACAACGAAAAAAATTATGATACCAAGTTGGAATAAGAAATACATAGAGTTATCAATTACATCCAAATGTAATATGGCATGCCATAACTGCGATGCTATGATTAGACAGGCTCCAAAAATGGATAATACAATGACGGTTGAACAAATAACTAGTTTTATAAATGAATCTTTAGAAAATAATATAAAATGGGAAATTATAGTACTTACCGGTGGAGAACCTTTACTTCATCCAAATATATTCAAAATAATTAGAATGTTAAATAAAGCATTTTTTAAAAAAGGTGTACTATATAAAGATAATTACAATCATACGACTTATTTTGATGAAAATATAGAAAATTATATAAAAGAGGGTCTAGTGATATTAACTAACGGTAAACAAAAAAATAAATTAATAAATTTACAACATACATCTCATTTAATTCATCTCTTAAGCACGCATAAAAAAGATAATAATCAATTATTCTACCCTATTAATATTGCACCGGTAGATAATACCAATTTTGATGCAAATAAAAATAAAGAATATGCACGTGTTCATAAACAATGTCAATGTGCTCAACCATGTTTAACGAAACATGGTTATTATCCATGTACAACAGGTGCTGCTATCGATAAAGTATTTGGAATGGATACAGGTATTAAAAATATTAAAGACATTAATGATGATACAGTATATAGTCAATTTGAAGATTTATGTAAATATTGCGGGTATTTTAATGAAATAGCACCATTTGAAGTACCTGAAGAACACGTTAAATATACAGATAAGACAGTTCTTTCCCCGACATGGAAAAAGAAGTTAATAGAATATAAATTGAAGAAGCCAGATTTAACTGATTATAAATGAAAAATGTAATATATACATGTTATAAAAAACCTTATGATAGAAACATACCTGGTTTTGTTGAATTACATAAAAAATTAGCAAAAGAATATGCAAATAAGTATAACTGCGATTACATTTGTATAAATGATATTAAAGAAGATTATAAACCGTTATCGTTCGTTGTATATGAAGCGTATAAACATTTCAGTAAATCTAATTATGATAAAATGTTATATATTGATTGGGATGTTTTAATATCTAAAAATGCCCCTAATATATTTGAAGAGTATAAAAATGCCCCTTTTGCAGCATACCGGTGGCGAGATAGTTATACCAATAATTATATTAATATAAATTCAACCGAAAATTTTATTAGTCATGTGTATGATGAAAATATACATTCAAAAATAGAAGGGGCTCCTTGTGATGAAGCAGAAGCTTTTATTTACTTTTTAAAATATGTATGTAATGATAAGGTAACATGTAATATATTAGAAACCTATATAAATGAAGAATGCTCTGGTGGTGTGATGCTTTTTGATAAAAAAACTATGTGTAAGTTTTTATACGATGGTAAATGGTCATGGTCTAATTTATATAAAAAACTATTAACAATTAATAATAGTATAACAGATAATAATGAGATAAAAATGTTGCAGAGTGTAGAAATAACTCAATCCAAATATATTATCGACTATTTAAGAATTATTAATAATATAAATTTTGAACATAACTTAAATAAAAAATGGAACTCAAGTTCAGTATTAGGTAATATGTCTAGTGGTGATTATTTTTTTAATTTTAACGGTGCATGTGCAGATGAAAGTAAAAAAGGTATATTATATCAGAAAGATATTGCTTGTATGAGATTTGTAAAAAATAATAAATTGCTTTTTTTTGACGAAGAAAAAGATTTTTTAAAGTATGTAAAAAATAATTTTGATAAAGAACGGTTAATAGAAATATATGCAAAATAATATAATATATACATGCTTTTCATGCCCTGTTGATAAACGGCCTAAATTTTTAGATTTACATTTAGATCTAATAAAGACGTATGCTAAAAAATGCAAATGCGATTTTAAAATAATGGATATCGATAAAAATTATAACCCTCCGGTTTTTACTGTTTACGAGGCTTATAAAGAATTTGCAGAATCTAATTATGATAAAATGTTATATATTGATTGGGATGTTTTAATATCTTTAAAAAGTGATAATATATTCGATAGTTATAATAAAGATAAATTTACTGCGTATAAATGGAAAACAGGGTTTACCGATAAACATATTATTATTAATACAATGTCTGATTTTAATGAATATGTATCTACCCCTGGTCTAGACGGGAAGGATAATCTACTGCTACCTGAATTTATAAAAAAGGTATGTGATAGGGATGTTAGTTTAGATTTTTTAAGTTACTATGTAAATGATGCAATATCTGGAGGTGTTATGATGTTTGATAGAGAGACTATGAATACCTTCTTGTTTAATGGTGATATAACATGGGATGAAATATATGATAAAATAACGTTACTCCGGGAAGTACCTGATTCTCAACATGATAAACTGTTAAATGCAGGTGGTGTTTTATCTCACTTTGCTATTAATTATCTATTATATATTAATAATATTAAAGTAACTGCTTTAGATAAAAAGTGGAATACAAATAGCGTAACTGGTAAAATGAAACCAGGTGAGTTTTTCTATAACTTTAACTGTGGTGGTGATGAATTAATAACTGGTAATGATTTTAGTGAAAAAAATAACGCTGCATTAAAATACGTTATTAATAATAAATCTTCTTTTTTCGATACCACGGAAAAATTTACTAACTTTATAAAAAAATATAATGCTACTGACATTATTATGAGTAAAAGAAACAATGGAAAATGATATATTAAAACTATCATATGAGAATGACCTCTCTCATATACCATCTGCTTTAAGTATGTTAAATTACTTAGATAGGTTATATTGCAATAAAATTTTATCTAAACAAAATCATACTGTTATAGGTAAACCTCATGGAGCTCAGTCTTATTTTTATATATGGAAAAAATATGGTTTAATTGATAACTATAACAATATTTCAACTTCATTGAAAAACAATGATGTAAATTTTTTAGATTTTTCTATTGATATATTAGGTGATGCTTTAGGTATAGGTTCAGGTATTTCACATGTTAGTGATAAGTTGGTGTGGGTAAATATCGGAGATGGGGTTTTACAAATGGGTAATACATTAGAAGCAATACAATATATTGGTACAAAACAATTAAAAAATGTATTTTGTACAGTTGATTACAATAAATCTCAACGGTGTGGTAATTTATTAATTGATATTGAACCGATTATTAACCTTTGTAAAGATTATAATTGGGATGTATATAGATGTAATGGTCATAATAATGGTGAAATAGATAAAATACTAAATAACCTTAAATTTAAAAGACCTACTATTATATTTTTCGATACCATTAAAGGTAATGGTGTAGATTTTATGCAAAATAATATAAAGGAATGGCATTATAAAAAAATAGATGAGAAATACTATAGACAGATTTTTGGGTAAGTTTCATAACGAAGATATTTACCTTATACACGGTGATATGTGGCATTTCGATTATTTTAAACAACGGATGCCTAATAACGTTATTGACTGCGGTATACAAGAACCAAATATTGTTAATATAGCTTGTGGTATTGCAAGTCAAAATAAAACAGTTTTTATATATGGTGTATCAGGAATGATAATACATAGAGCTTATGAACAAATTAAACTAAATGTAAAGGGGTGGGCTGAAAATAAAGGTAAAATTATTTTTATTAATTCTGGTCATAACGGTTGTTATACTGACGCTGGTAGAGGTCATTTAATTGATGATGATATTGCTCTTTGTAATGCTTTAAATATAGAAACATATACACCTACCTCTAGAGGTGGTCTAATAAGGTATATAAAAAATAAATTAAAAAATAAAAACGGTACATGTTTTATTAGATTAGGGTGGGATAATTGTGAATGGTAAAAAAATTTTATTAACCGGTTGTAACGGGTTTTTAGGTAAACATTTATATAAAGTCTTATCAATTAATAATAATGTTATTGGTTATAGTAAAGATGTAAGACTACCAATTACAGAAAATTTAGATATTGATGTAGTTATACATTTAGCATCCCCCACTGATTTTGAAGACTTAAAAGATGGTAATAAAGTAGTTACTACTATTATAGACGGTACTTTAAATATGTTAGATTTAGCAAATAAGACAAATAGTAAGTTTATATTTGCTAGTACTATGGGTATATATGATAAAGATACTACTTATGCATATGGTAATTGTAAGTTATCAATGGAGAACTACATTACATGTACAAATGATAATTATGTAATATTGCGAATACCTCGAGTATATCATAAAAGTAAAGTAAAAGGTTTGATGAAACGATTAAGAAGAGGTATAATTAATTCTGCAGATTACCATAACACTATTGATTTTTTATATATAGATGAATTTTTAGACCAGACGATTAAATGTATTGATGATACTAATATAGTTTATGAATATATTAATATAGAGACAGATACAATAAAAAATATATCACATATGTGTGGTATAAGTATTGAAATTCCAGAAATATAATATATAATTAATATTGTGAGTAACCCATGGTTATGTGTGAAGGACTTTGAGCAATCTATTTGTAATTATACAGGTAGTAAGTATGCAGTGGCTGTTGATAGTTGTACTAATGCAATTTTTTTATCATTAATATATTATAAAAAATTTATTAACAAAAAAGATATTACAATAACTATACCGAGTAGAACGTATATATCTGTACCAATGCAAATAATAAATGCTGGTTATAAATTAAACTTAATAGATTATGAGTGGGTTGGTTCATATAAATTAAAAAATACACCCATTATTGATTCAGCTCAAAATTTTACAAAAGACATGTATATAAAAGATACATTTCAATGTATATCTTTTCAGTTCAAAAAACATTTACCAATTGGTAGAGGAGGAGCAATATTAACAGATGATGTTAATGCATACGAGTGGTTAATTAAAGCGAGACACGATGGTAGAAATATGTATAATGAATATGGTAGTATAGGTAATATAGATATAATTGGTTATCACTGTCCTTTATTACCTAATGAAGCAATTAAAGGTTTGGAATTGTTATTCAATCAGAATTTGACATCAAATAATATACCAGGTAGATCTACAGATTACCCTATAATAAATAAAAATTTATTTAAATGAGAGTTTTAATAACAGGTCATAACGGATTTTTAGGTAAATCTATAGTTTCAAAATTATATAAAAATTACGAAATTGTTGGTATAGATAAAGTAATAGATCAAAATACAAGAATTAAATCTATAGAACATGACTTAAAGTTTTATAGTAATACTGTTGAGGAAGAAATTGAATCAAGTGATATTATAATACATTTAGCCGGTCCTGTCGGGGTTGAAAGAATTGATTATAATTATGATACATACCTAAATGATATGTTAGCAATAAATTTAAACATATTTAATTTAGTTAAAAAATATAATAAAAAGATTATTTTTGCTAGCACGTCAGAAGTTTACCATGATGTAAAGTCTGCTAAAGAAAGTGATAATTTAGTTATTGGTAGTCCAGATAAATCTAGATGGGGGTATGCTTCTGGCAAGTTAACTTCAGAATTTTTATGTAAATCCATATGCAAGAACAGTTTGATATTAAGATTTTTTAATATAACTGGGTCTGGTGATAATAAAGGGGTTTTATATAAAATGATATCTGCTATAAAATCTAATAATGATATACAATTATATGGTACTGGTGAGCAAGTTAGATCTTTTTGTGATCAAAGAGATGCTGTTGAATTTATTAAGATAGCAATAGATAATGACGTCTTTAATGGTGATATTTTTAATGTCGGTTCTGCAGAAAATTGTATAACAATGTCAGATCTTGCTATTTTATGTAAAGGTGTATCTAATAAAAATGTTAATGTAATTAGAATAGATTATGATAAAATTTTCTCAAAAAATCATGATGATATTTTATATCGAAGCCCATGTTGTATAAAAATGAATACGTTATATAAGTCCAAATATTCCAATGTAAATATAATTGAAAGTATGTTAAATGAATAAAAATATTTTAATAATAGTAGCTCACCCAGACGATGCAGAGTTCGGCATGGGTGGTACAATATCAAAATTATCTAAGGATAATAATATAACATTATGCGTATTATGTAGAGGTAATAGACCAGGTAGTAATTTAGACGTTGAAAAAATACGTAAAAAGGTACTTAATGAAAATGTAAAAACTTTAGGTATTTCAAGACTGATACAACATGTATATGATGATGTTAGTTTAGATAAACATTCTCATTTATCTATTAATAGTTATGTTTCATCTGTAATATCACAAATAAAACCAGATATTGTTTTTACAAATTATAGCGGCGATATACATATTGACCACGAATTATTATCAAAAGCGGTAAGAGTTGCATGTAGACCGAGACCTAATAGCACTGTTACTGCATTATATGAATTTTCAATACCTGGTAGTGGTGAATGGAATTTTAAAGGTATTAATTACAATACTTTTTATAATATTGAAAAAAATATAAAAATAAAATATAAATGTATCGATAGATATGTAACTGAAATACAACCAGCTCCAGACCCTGCTAGCAGTGAATATATAAAATATCGAGATTTGTATTACGGTAGCATTTCAGGTTATAAACAAGCAGAACCATTTATTTGTATTTTTAACAAAAAATGAAACCAATATTAATGATACATGAATTTAAAGAAGATTTTTTAGATCTTCCTTTAGAGGATTATACGTTAACATTTGACGATGGTTTATATACTCAATATAAATTTATAAATGAAATAAAAAAGATAAATACAAGAAAATTTTTTTTTATTAGTTCTAATATTATTTGCCCTGAAAATATAGATCAAAATGATAATTTTATTAAGAGTATAGATGCACATAAAAAAGCCTTTGCCGGTGATTATACAAATTATATGAAATGGTCACAAATAAAAATAATTGATAAATTAAAAGATTGTTATATTGGATGTCATAGCCATTTTCATAAATTAAAAACTGCTAGCTGTGTAGAATGTATTATTTTAGATAATCGATTAATGCTGCACGATTTTATTAAAAATTTAGGTTATGTTCCTCGTGAGTTTTGTTTTCCTTACAATTATCAAACCTCATTATATAAAGAAATATTATCTTTAAAGGGTTTTAGAAATTTTTATGGTAGAGAAAGAATAGATATATCTATATTATGAAATATAAAATTATACATCAAAGTTGGTGTAATAAATTTTTACCATTAAAATTTAAAAAAAATCAACTTGTATTAAAAAAATATTTTAATGATTGTGAGTTTAAATTATGGACTGATGATGATAATAAAAATTTTATTGTTAATGAATTTCCGGATTTTTATCCAATCTATAATAGTTATAAAAATAAAATTAATCAGGTAGATTCTGCAAGATTTTTTTATCTATATAAATATGGAGGTCTATATATAGATTTAGATGTATTATTAACTCAAAATATTAAATGTTTATTAGACCAAGATTGTTGTTTATTTTCGCAGGATTCTAATGATAGTTATTATGAAAAAGTAAATTTACCGTTTTTTATAGATTCAATGTGTATGTATAGTGAACCAGGTAACGATTTTATTGGTAAAATAATTGAGCATTTATATAAAAATGAACATATTAATATAGTAAATGTTTTAGATAACGTATTTTTAACAGGTCCGGGTATGGTAACTAATTTATATAATAAATTAAAACCTAATATTAAATTAAATCATAATAAAATTGTTGTAAAAAGTGATGTAGAATTATATGATAATATATACGGTATACACTATTGTACTAATACATGGGTTGGAAAAAAATACGTTTTAGATAAATAGATTATTATGAATGAAGAAAATATAAAAACATTAACTGAACAATTTAATATTTTTACAGAAGAAGTAGAAAAATTTAACGAAAAGGGTATTGCTGCAGCTGGTACGCGTGCTAGAAAAGCTCTTCTAGAAATTGCTAAGTTGACGAAAGTAATAAGAAAAGACATTCAAGACGTAAAGAATGCAGGTAAAGCATAAATAATAATGTGATCTCCTTTAAAACATTTTTTGAGTCTAATAAACCTTTAGGTTTAATTGAAACTATAACTTTTGAAGAATTAGGTCCCATTGAAGCTAAAATTGATAGCGGCAATGGGGCTTATAATGTCTTACACGGTATTAATTTAAAATATAGTGGGCCACCTACTGATTATGAAGGTAAATCT
>Ga0181369_1000267_pt1 | contig 14722 bp, 20 predicted proteins | sample LowvirmetaG_8_FD_130088 | JGI IMG/M metagenome (GOLD analysis project Ga0181369, IMG submission 130088) | Marine viral communities from the Subarctic Pacific Ocean - Lowphox_04 viral metaG | ecosystem: Environmental > Aquatic > Marine > Oceanic | place: Subarctic Pacific Ocean | collected... | reverse complement strand
GGGCCTCAATTCTCCCATCTCTCTTCTTGACTTTAGTTCCGTTGGTCATATCTTTTTCCAAGTGGTAAATTTTAGTTTTGCTTCTAAACCAGAATATGTATTTGATTTTATAATACTTTGAACATTATGTCCAGATAGTACCATATCATTGATGTCCTTCTCTTGAATGTAAGAAGGCCATAAGACTACTGTCTGACCAGCATTGATTGAGTTTGAAATTCTTTGTACAATTTCCCTGTTCCTTGGTTCGTTATCATAGATCCACACAGGATTGCCAATCCCCCACTGATCAACATCAGCATCAGCACCACACATTGCAATTGCATTGGTGACAAATTCGCTATCAAATGGTCCTTCTGTAATGTAGCAACTTTCACTTTTGTTGATTGTGTCAAGTCCATAGATCTTTGGGGCATTCTCATCAAGCATAATGGTTAAGTATTTAACAGAGTTGGGAGTCAGTGCTCTGCCTTGAAATCCAATAAGATTTTTCTTATAGAGTAGTGGAATGACAATTCTAGGTTCTTTACGTAAGAACTGATGATCCACACCTTTGAATGTACCACAAAACTCTGCAAAGTCCTCTGCATAATAAAACCTAGTGGGATCAAGTCTACGATCCTGTAGATAAGTTTTAGCACTTTCCACCTCAGAACATAAAGGGAGAAGAATCTTCTGAACAAACTTAGGTTTTTCAAAAACAATCTTAGGTTTATCAGTTACAAAGTTTTTTCCAGTCTTACCATCCTTAAACTTCTCAAAGACATACTGCTTATGTGTCTCTGGATCCAGATCTTTCAAAAAACTATTAAATGACACACTGATACCACAGTTGTGACACTTAAAGTTAGTATTATTCTTTACCTGATACAGATACCCTCTTGCTTTCGTCTTATTCTTCTGTGAATCTCCACAGATAGGACATCTGAAATTGTAAAGTGTTGGTTTTACTTTTTTAAATTTAGACAGTCTAGAAGAAATCAGATTGATGTATTTAACATCAATATAATCCATACCACTACTCAGATACTTCTACTCATTGTAGTGAGTGGGGGAGGATTTGTCAAGACTTGAGGGAATGCTGTAATAACACGCATTCCGATGCTGAGAACAGCAAGACCACCTACTGCCATCCACACTCTCTTCTCTAATCCACGTATTCTTTGCAGTACGAGCTCATGATCCCCGTCCATTTTATCACGGAGTTGGTCAATTTTAGCAAACAATACTGAGTCAATTTCTTCTTGTCTGGATATGCGTTCTTCATGAACAGCAAGCATTCTGCTAACTGTAGTATTTACCTCAGATAATTTTTCTATTGCTAGATCAATCTTAAGTATTATTGGTTTAAGATCTTCAACTTTTTGTTCTAATACTGCAACCTTAATTTCCTGATTTTCCATGAGGTTTGAAGTATGGGTTGAAATCTAATGCTTTTTTCTTATCTTTCTTATCCTTTCTCTTTTGATTTCTATCCATTAAATCTTTAATAGCTTTCTTCACATACTTATTACGACCATCAAATTTTAGAGTGGAGTCGTAACCAGCAGTAGGACCAGCAGCAGGGGAGGAGCCACTAAATCCACCAGATCTCCCAGGAGGATTTGCCACCATGCCTTCCTCAGAGACACTGAATTCATGATACATTGCTGTACGAAATGCATCAACAAACTTATCAATCTTATTTTTCTCCATTTGAAATCCTCTGAAGAGCCTCTAAACAATTTTCATCAACCTCAATGTCATGTATATAAGTATGAGGATATTCAGGCAATTTGTCAAGAAAAATTACAAAGGTCTTGATACATGACCATAAAGACTTATCAATTTTGTAAAACAACATAGGTGTAGTTGCCTCACCAAAAATATTATACAAGATGATAAAGTGATTAATCAACAAGTGAACCTTAAGTTCACCTGTTGACTTGTACCTTTTTAGCAATCTTTTTACGTACCTAAAGCGACTGAGGTCTTTATCAAAATCCTCACGTGTTACTGCTTGAGGATTTTCATAATGTTTAATAGCAAAAAGGAGGAAGTTTTCCTCATTCAACTCAGAAAATAACATCTAATTATGCTTCAGCAGTAGGATATGCAAAATCAACAGGTGCTGTTGAGATACCTGACATTGCAACAAGAGTCTCCTTCTTAACTCTTAGATTACCTTCTCCATCAACATAGGTTGTAACACCAACCCAACCCTCTGACATGCCATAGAAAGCAGGGTTAGAACCCAACAAACCACCTGCCTGATTTACACCATAAACTAATGAATCAGCTGTTCCATATCCTGCCTCACTGAACTTAGAATCAAGAACAGAAGACTTAGGAAGTTGTGATGCTGAAAAGGAAGTGGAAGCAATAGCAGCACCACTCAGACCCATAGTAGAAGCAATGGTTACAGAAGTAGTACTAGCAACAGATGCAATTACTGCATCACCAAAATATGTACCACCCTGTCCTCTAATACCAAATCTTATAACATCACCCTCAGCTGCACCAGTAGTGCCAAAAGAGGTTCCAGCACCAGTCACCACTCCAGTAGCATAATTAAGAGATACTGTTCCTACTGAACTAATGTTGTCGTTGTTTCCCCAAAGTGCCATCTTTTATGCCCTAGTAAAATTTCTTTGATATCAAATATTTATAAAAAAGAGAGACCCCATAATTGGAATCTCTCCTCTGAATTACTCTTCTTCTCTTGTCTTAATTGCCTTGGTGACTACTTCAAGAAGTTGATCATCCATATCAGTCTTGGTCAACTTAACTGCCTTAGAAAGAATAACAAGACAGATCTCAACCATTTTCTCACCCAGTTCTTCATTCTCTGGAATTTTTGAAACAGCATCTGTAATAATTTTTGATGCAAGTGGGAGTAGGAATGTAAGCATTGTTTAGGTGCAACTGCACTATATATGTTTTGATTCTTACTTTTTAGGTTCTATGATAGCACCTTTACCATGCTTCTTAATAATGTCTGCCTTGACCTTTTCAAATGCTGACATGCCAGATGGTTTTTTCTTACCTGAGTTATTGGTATTCTTAGGTGGTCTTCTGTAATCTACATTACCATCAACACCACCATACATCTGACGCTTATCTCTCAAAGAATCTTCAGTCTCTTCCTTCATCTTCAATCTTGCATCTCTCTTTGCCTTTGCCTTGGCAAGTAGTCTTGCCTTAGCATCCATCTGCTGCTGTTTAGGAATACTAGTTACAGCTCCAAGTTTCTCAGCAGGTTTACCTGGCTCATGAGATTCCTTTTTAATGGTAGGTGCATAACCTAAACCATCATACTTTTTGACATTAGTCTTCTTTGCAGGTTTTGCATCCTTAATAGAAGGTGCATCCTTCATACCACAGTCACAATCCTTACCTTCTGTCATATCATCAGCATCAAGTTTGGCAGCAATTGCCATCTGTTGCTTTTTCTTTTTAGATTTACCTTCAAACTGTGGTGCATCAGACTTACGAAAATCCTTAATTACCTCACCCATGCCTGCAGTTTTAAGATCAAGTCCTTCACTATGTCCCATAGGAAGTTTGCCTTGCTTCTGCATTTGCAGTCTCTGCTTATCAAGCATCTGACGCTTTCTCATCATTTGCCTAGAGTGACGCAGTTGCTTGTCCCTCATATCATCAGCATCATCTTTTTTATTATCTTCACCTGGCATCTCCTGCTCTGAAATCTCAAGCAATGTACCACCAATCTCAGCAAATGCTTCTGATTGAACAGGATTAATCTTGACTGTATTAGAGACTTCTTTATCCTTTACTTCTCTTACTTTCTCTTTATCTTCAATCTTAACTACTTCAATGAGGTCAGAACGCCAATCTGACTTAACCATACTCTCCATCATACCTAGTTTCTTTCTTACAGCAGTTCTTTCTGTCCCAGAAAGACTGTTCTTAGAAACATAATCGTTAAATGCTTTTGGAAGAGGTACACCATCTCTTCTTGCAGTATATCTAATTGCTTTGGTATGCTGAGATACTTTTGCAGCAACCTCAGGTGGCATTGCTTCCTGTTCTGGCATCACTAAAAACTATTTTTTCCTGTATTTATTTATGAAATCTTTTCCAGATACACCTTTATAGGGTTTACCACCATCCTGAAGATTAGTATTATCACCTTTATTAAAACCTGGTGTCATGTCAGAGGCATACTTAAAGTAACCACCAGTGCCTGAAAGTGTATTTGGCTTACCCTTTACCCTCTCTTTCCTATCCATTTTGACTTCTGTATACTCTTTCAAGTCTCTAATCCAAGACTTAAACATAACATTGTCTTCAGTCACACAGATAAGATAGTTAGTTCCTCTCCTAATGACCTTACCAACCAGACCAGTGTTAAGGTTCTCTACCAACTGATCCAACTTGAACAATGCACCTGAGACATAGTTCTCTCTCAAATTTTTCCAGTCAAACTTAGGTGCAATTTCCCATAGACTCCAACCTTCACTGACTTGCATCTTCTTACGAAGGGTATTCATCATCAATTTTGCTGCTTTATCATCAAGAGTATCAGGTACACCAGTTCTAAATGTCTTGAAATCATTGTCTGCTGCTGCTTTTCTCAACTTAGAAGCAGACATTCCCTCTACACCTTCAGCGTCTTCATCTCTTTCTCCAGCAGATACAGTCTCCACACCAGAAAAATCATAGAGTTTGCCATTATAATCTCCTGAGAGTTTTTCAAACTCCTTGACCCTATCACCACCAACCACAATTTTAACACTTGAATATCCATCTTGATGTGCCTGCTTCAAAACATCAAATATAGTCCTTGAGTTAGAATCATTCACAATGCTCTCAGCATGATCTGGGAACATCTGCTTCATGATGTCAACTTTTTCATCAGCATCATAGGGATTTTTCTTAGCATCCTGTGATCTTGATGGGTAAATTCTTAATGCACCTTTACCTGCTGCCTTCTTTGCTTGGTCTAATAACTTTTTGTGTCCTACAGTAGGTGGATTAAACCTTCCAAATGTAACAGTTAAAGGTCCAAGATCATCTTTAGGAGTACCATCTGCTCTTGTAGGTTGCGGCATTCTTCTCGGTTTTCCATCCCCAAACGCTCCATATTCTCCAGAGTTTGTTTCATCTCCTCCTGTTTGCTTTTGTCCATTATCAGTCTCCTGAGCCTTAGGTTTGGATTGAGTTGGTTTCTCTGTGGGTTTTTGAGCCTTCTGTTTAGGTTCATCCTCTTTAGATGCTTCTCTTTTCTTAACATACTCTAATCTACCTTTGACAGTTTTAGCAAACAATTGCCCTTTCTTAAACCAATTGCCGTGACCATCTCCATCTAGTCCCATATTTGCTGCAGTTTCAGCAGCATTGGAAGACCTTGCTTCAGAAAAGAATGAAAGAAAACTCTTCATTACTATATTTTAATAAGTATTACCCATAAGATTATTTAGTTATCAGCCAGACTGAATACATCAGTATTAGTTACTGCTGCTACACCAGTCTCATCAGTAAACTTCTTGATGTCATTCTTTGAAGGATTCTCAAACCTTTTTCTTGCCATGTCATGATACTCTTCTGACAGGTCAAACCCAATATAATCATGACCAAGCATAGTTGCAACCAAACCAGTAGTACCAGAACCACTGTAAGGGTCAAGAATAGTACCAGGTTCTTGCATTACTGCTTGAATACAGCGTGCAGGAAGTTGAATAGGGTATGGTGCAGGGTGAGGATTCTTCATCTCAGGACCAAACTTCCAGACACTAGTCCAGTTAGCAGAACGTCTAGGCAGTCTGGGATGCTTAGTTCCTTTACACAACCAGAAGATTCTTTCATCAGTCTGGATGAACCTGTATCCTGAAATCTCAGGACCACTACCTCTGTTCCAGACAATCTCTTCCCTGATATTCCACTTAGTCTTTGTCAACCATGCCCAAGGTGAGATAGCACCACCTTTGTGATACCTGACCTTGTGATTATAGAACAAAGAACCACCATCCTTTGTCTTATCAAACAAAATATCTAGCAGTTCAATCTGCTGCTCTTGGTACTCATCCTCAGGAAGAGTGTCATCAAAGGCAGCATATTCAATCTTGCGAAACAAACCCCCACCTACACCACACTTATTGTAGGGAGGGGAAGTTACAGTACAGTTAATTGAGTTATCTTCAAGACCTTTGGCAAGTTGAATGCAGTTACCAGTCCTCAGGTCAATCATAGTCATCTCTTGTATAGGTCTATCATAGCAGGTCTCTGTCCTGCTGTCAAATCTGTGTGCCAGTTCCTTTACTGGATCTTGATAAAGGGACCAGCCATGTCTGCCTGAGAAATATTCATTTTAGAAGAGAGAAAGTATGCATGAGTAATCAATTCTGCCATCTTACCTGCTCTTTTAGCATCAATAAACATCCTAATGTATCTCAGATGCCTCAGTTTTGCTCTAATTTTCTGATCAAGATTTTTCTGACCTGGCCTTCCTTTATCCATCAGTGCCATTGCTTGGATGAATCTTTCAGGTGTCACTTTTGTTCCATCAATTGTAAAGTTACCTAGGTCAATTGGAATACCACCAGAGTTCTGAACAATCTTCTTAATGTAAGATTGCCAATAGGTAATCTCAGTATCATTAAGCACCCTGTTCATAGGAATATTGTGATTAATATCCTCACCTGCATAGGTTTTAACAAGGTCTGCCATCTTTGGTCCAGGTATAGAACCATTTCTAGCAGTTGCTGTAGTGTACTTACCCTTATTATTCAGCACAAGATCTCTAGGTTCAGTGGCATCTGCTGTCTTACTTGAACCTTTACTCTCCCATGAATACTTTTTAGCATAAGTTCCTGCTTCAAATCTAGCAGCAAACCTAAGTGAGTTACCAGCAAAGTCAGTGTCACCACGTCTTGTAGCAATATCAAACACTGTCTTCATTGGTGTCTCAATACTACCATCCTGAACATCTAACCCATCAGGACCCATGGTCAGATTAGTTTCAGTAACTTTTACATCAGCACCTCTAGTCTTCTGCTTCAATGAGATAGGGAGAAGAATCTTATCTTTCAATGCTTTAGACATCAATGTATTGACAGTGCCAACATATACTTCAGGATCCATACCTTCAGTAAGTTCTTTTCTCAATTCCTCAATATATCTTTTAAGAGAAGACTCCTCATTCCTCTTCACCATATAGACATCAGCAGTATTCCAGGAGTCTTTCTTTCCTGTGAATATATCTTTCTGTGCCTTAGTAAATCCATCCCATACATCATTAATTAATGTGGATGAATCATTAGCAGGTATAGTTTTTGTTCTGCCATCATAGTGAGCATACAAATATGACCCATCTTTGGTGCCAGGTCTATGCCCAAGATAATCCATAAGAGCATCTGCTCCTGCAAGAATACCCTCTCTCCACTCTCTTGACATGCCAGGATATTCTTTATCCATGGCATCAGTCATCTCAGGACTAGCACCTGGTTCAGTTGATAAACCATTGTTGATAGCTTGATAATAACAGGCAATACTAGCAGCTTCAAATTTAGCTGTATCTGCCATTCACTCAGTCCTCCCAGGAATTAATAACTGCTTCAAATGCATCAAGTTCTTTTTGTGAGAATTTGACACTTTCCTTCACACCTTTCTTACCTTTCTTCTTATCAGAAAGTGCTTTCTTCATTGACTCCTTCTCATCTCCATCACCATCAAAATCAAGATAGTCAGGTTTAGAACCTTTCTTTTCTGCTACAAATTCTTCTTTTTTCAAAGCTTGCTTACGACCAGCAGGATCCTTCATTGCAATTCTGCGTTGCATCTGCTTGTTTACTTCTTTCTCATCACCCTTTTTAACAGCAGATTGCTCCTTACCATATGCCCTGTCAGCCTGACGTGCCATCTTCTCTTTTGGAAGAGCCATGTATCCTTCATTCTTAGGGACACAGTTATTAACTAACTTACCACCCTTCATTTTCATACCCACTTTCTTGTGAGTATCCCAGCACTTCTGTGCCTTCTCATCAATCATAGAAAGAAGTCTTGCTCTAACAGATGCTACTTCTTCTGCTACAAGTCTACCATGGACTCTAGCAACTCTCTTCTCTTGATTGAACCTAGCAGTCCAAGTCTCTTGAAGTTTCTTGTTATGTCTATATTGTGCAAAGTGCTCAAGTGCAACTGATGATGCCTTGGAACCTACTTCAACAAATGCTTTATTGAATGCCTCATTAAGTCTATCAACTTTATGTGCTCTTCCTTCAATTCCAGTTTCAACATCAAACACTGAAGTTATTACCTCATGTGCTTCTTTCACTGTCAGTGTTTCAAAAACAACCTCAAGAACCTGTTCTGCGATCTCATCTAGATCACCAGATGTCAGATGAGAAAGATCCATCTCACTGATGTGATCTCTACCTGAACTGAGTTCTTCTCTTGCTTCTGTATTATGAACAGCAGAGTATGCTTCCATAAAGTTACGCATTGATGAAGACATCTTTCTTACATACATTACTTTTTTATATTTATATCAAGAAGATGCTCTCTTTCATTTTTATACAAAGAAGAGGGGTTGAGATATATCTCAATCCCCTCCTGAATACCTGGAAACAACCAGTCTTGTACTGGAAGACAATGCTCCCAATTAACTGGTTGAATGCAGTTCATAACTACCACTGTCCAAAAAGCAGAAGCATGGTTCCAAAAAGTTGACATCTGTTATTCAATGTACTCCTTTAAAACTTCCAGTTGATCATGATACTTACTGATCTCACTGAGTTCTCTTTCCATTGCCTCCATAACATCAGGATGTTCTCCAATACCAACAGGGTTGGTAAGGTAAATCTCAATGTTCATTTTGTGCTTTTCAATTTGACCCAATGCATGAGTCTTAAGTGCATTAATGATTTGATCTCTCACAACTTACCTCCAACAACACCACTATTTACAACCCTGACACTTCCTTCAGGCCACCCTTCTTGCTCACACTTTAGATGCCATCTAGTCATTGTGGCAACATTGGATTTACCAATGCCTGTGAGCATCTTTCTTCCTTGCTTAGTCATAGAACTATGAAGACCAAAACGAGTCTCCCAAACATAAAAACATTCATCAATAAGTTCTGCTCCTTCAGGAACACTTACTTCATTTTGTTTCTCACGGAATTCTGCTTCTTCAAGCATCTCTTCATGAGTCATCAGTGCCTTCCTCCTTTTTATTAAAACCAAATGGTCCTGCTGACTTTTCTTCTAGTGCTAACTTCAATGCAACACCACCAACTGCTTCCATAACTCTCAAGACATCCTCAGTCTTAGCATCCTCACCAAGTTCTTTAGCAACATACCAATACTTAGGCCAGAATGTTTCTCCTGCTCTTTGATAATCATCAAGTGTTAGTAGTTTCATTTTTCAATGTCTCCTCAATTTGTGTGTCAATTTCTACAATTATATTACGAATATCAATAATTCGTGTTGGGCAACATGATACATCTAATGTGTATCCATTCTGTTCACGATACAGTGCCTGTCTAACAGCTACTGCACTTCTAACATCCAATTCAAGATTAATCATACATCTCCTTCTTTACGATTTTCAGATTTGTGAACATCAAACTCACCACCAGGATAGCGTGCTTTCAGTTTCTCAACATTCATCTCAATAATTTCATCAAAGGTAGTGTCAAGTGCCATACATGCCTGAGCAATGTACCAACAGATGTCACCAAGTTCACGTTTCATATGAAAGACATTATCTTCATCATATGGTTTACCTTGAAGAAGAATCTTTTTGACAACCTCAGTAAACTCACCTGCCTCAGCAGTCAACCCAAGTGCAGCAGTCAGGAGTTGAGGAACATTTGCTTCCTGAACTTCAAGTTCAGCAATACGCCTCATCAGGTAGTCAAGGTAAAGACTAGGATCACTAGTCACACCTTCAACAAATTCAAGGTACTTTTCTGTATCTACTGTCATAATTCAAGTTCTTTAAGTTCAGATTGAGGGAGATTTTGTTGTGAGGGAATCTCCTGCCCTTTAAGTTTAACTGTTGGTAATGCAAGTGGTTCTTCAATTGCAATTGCTTCCACATTAACTGTTTTTGGTGGTGAAAAAAACACTTTTACATATGTGTAATCATATGACCAGTTTCTTTCACATGCTGCAATGGCATCTCTTTCAGAACCACAATGACATACCCTCTCACCATTTGTGTCTCTGACTTCAAAATAATGAGGAGCTTCTATCTTAGCAATTTGTGCTTGTAACTTTTTGTTAGTAAGTCCCATTAGAATTTAAATCCATCAAATGACTTCTTTGGTTTTTCATCATAATTATACTCCTCATCTTGCTTGTTGTCAAGCAAGTCATCCTGTGCTACTTGTTCACAATCAAACAGTCTCATCTTTGCTCTATCAATACCAATCACAAATCTCTTGAATACATTGGCATCATTGTATCTATTCTTCAATTGTTTTACAAGTATCTGTCCCAAGGATTCGAGCTCTTCAGTACTAATAAGGGCAAACATAAGATCAGCAGTAGCAGGGAGACCAAAGGACTCAGAAGTATCAGTAAGCTCGACATCAGAGCTAACATAACCAGAACGAGTGGTCTGCGTGGCAGATACGATAGGGACGTTTGCTTCGCAAGCCAGTCCTCTAAGTTCTTCAGCAATAGACTTAATAACTGTATATGAATTGACATTACTACCTCCCCTATACCTAGAGGAAGCACAAATATTGAGGTAATCAATAAAAATAATGTCAGGTCTAAATGACTTCTTAAGTGCAAGTTCATTAAGAAGTGCTGTAAAATGTCCACTATGTGCGCTTGCAGTTGGATATTCTTTGATGATAAGAGTTCCTTGAGTCTTTTGTGCTAGGTTTGTAACCTTCTTCTCAAAAACTTGTTTAGGCAGTTCACCTATATCCTGAATATTTACATTCAGAAGATTGGCATCAATCCTTTCTGCAATCTTCTCTTCAGCCATCTCCATAGTAATATACAATACGTTCTTACCAGTAAGAAGAACAGAAGAAGCCATATGACACATAAACAAAGACTTGCCAACACCAGTCCCAGCAAGAGCGATATTGAGTGTCTTATTAGGAAGACCACCCTTTGTAATCTTGTTAAAGTATTCCAGGTCAAAGGGAATTCTGTTCTCTTTTCTGTGGTAAGACTCATACCTTTCTTCAAAGTCTAAAAGATAATCATGACCAACATGATTATCAAAACTCACTGCAAGTGCATCAGATAAAATAGATGGGATAGCATCAGGAGTCTTTTCCTTACTACCACCATCTGCAATCTGAATTGACTCAATCAGTGCCAGATATATAGACCTATCTTTACACCACTTTTCAGTAGTGTCTAGTAACCAATCATACTCTGCTGGAAACTCATCCAAAGAATTAATGAGTTGAGCAATCTCTCTGAAACTATTCTCATTGATATCATTTCTTTTTTGCAATTCAATACTCAAGACTTCTTTAGTAGGTCTCTCATTATACTGATTTACAAAGTCAACAATCTCCTCAAAGACTACCTTTTGATTGTAGTCTTCAAAGAATTCAGGTTTGATGAATGGAATTACTTTTCTTAAATACTCTTCATTATGTAATAGGTTCCTGAGAACAAGAAACTCAACTTTCTCCATAACTAAATTCTTTCCTTGCAATTGTGTCTAGTTTCTCCATCACCTCAGGGGTGAAGTATGTTTCAGGGTCTTTCAGGATTGCCTTAGCATAGACCTTCTTACCATCTATCTCATACCTGCCTGCTACATTCTTCCAGAGACCACCAAGTTCTCCAAGTTCCAGCAGACCATAATATTTGTCTAGTCCCCTCTCATCATAGTAGAGACGAACTGTGACTTGCTTATTTTCTTTACTCAGACGCGACTTTGCTGTCTTAGCTTTAATAAGATTGCCAACGATTTCTGTTCCATCCTTCTCTTTCTTTTTGCTGAGATAAATGATTGTACTTGCTGCATACTTGAGACCACTGCCTCCGCCCATCTCTTTGGTGGGAACGTATGATCCGATGACGTCATAGGTGTGATTGGTTACTATCATGGGGATGTTTGCTTGACCAAGTTTTAAGGTGAGCATTCTAAATGCACCTTTAACAAGTTGAGATTTGGTCATATCTCTAACCTGCTTATCATCAAGAGCATCACGAATCTCTTTCTCTGTGGAAAGCATACCTAGAGAGTCTAGCACAAACATGCAAGGCTTGCGATCCTCTACATTGGTTTTCAAATATATATCTACTGCTTTCAGTGCCTTGGTCCTAAACTCTTCAATGGTAACTACATTGACAACCACAAGTCTGGAAAGGTCAATCCCACGACTTGTGAGTAGGTTCTTATTAACAGCTGCTTCAGTGTCAAAATATAAGCAATACCCATCAGGGTTAGAATCAAGGAAATTTTTGACAACTGCGAGAGAGAAAAAAGTTTTTCCAGTGCTAGACTCCCCAGCAATGGCAGTAATCTTATTCCCAGATACGCCACCAAATAGAGAACCTGAAACAACTCCATTAAAGATGAAAGAACCTGTGTCAACGTATGTCTCAGTTTCATCAATGTCTGCTGCAAGTTGGGTGTATTCATCGCCAATCTCTTTTACAATGTCTTTAAGGAAGTCCATTATCCAAAAAATAATTCAAGGTTTACAGTTTTTTCCACATTCCAACCAATAGCATCAAGGATGACCTTTAGTGGGTCAAGGAAGGCTTTGTGGAATTGTAGGTCATAGTCAATGTACTTGTCAAGACCAGTCTCCCTAGGGAAATCTGATATGAAAGAAATAACATTCTCTCTGATAGGGTTTGCTTTTTTCAAATAGATGAATTTAATCTTTTCACCATTATTAATATAGGAGTATTTGTTTTGCAATCCTTTCTCTTTAATATAGTAATTATAAAGAAGAGCACCACGTGCATGAATAGGGCAACCCTTAGAATAAATTGTTGATGAACTCTTATGCTTATTTACATCAGATATTCCTCTAGGGAAAGCAATTTGTTCTGGTGGCATATTATTAAACTTTTTCCTGGCATCATCAATGAATTTAATAACATCATCTTCTGTGCCATTCATCATCAGTTTAAGAGCATCCTTAATCATTGTTCTACATGGTGCAGGTGTAGATGATTTGACTGCTTCAATACCCATAATCTTTAGTTTGGGTTCTTCATATCTAACTCCCTCACTATCCCATACATTCAAGATATATCTTTTCTTTGCTGTCCAAATACCCCTGTCTGCAATGTTCTCACGCTTCATTTGCATTTTTTGTGAGTAGGCATTGACATACGATGCCAACTCCTCGTAACTCTTCTCAATGAATGGTTCGAGTTTATCTTGGCAGACCTTATCAAGTAACCCCACAACTGCTGCTTTGTCGCCAGACCTAGAAGCAAGAAATTTATTAACAAGAGGTCCAAGGTTAAGATAGATTGAGTCAGTGTCAGATGCAACGACATAATCTACTTTCTCTGTTTGTAATAGGTTATTTAGATACTCATTTACCTTGGCTTCAATCCATCTGATAGAAACTTGTCCTGAAAGAGTAATTGCTTCAGCATTTGCTAACTTATAATATCTAAAATACTGATTACCAATAGCACCATAACAAGAGTTAAGAGCAATCTTTCTTGCCATCTGAAAGTTATTGAACTTTGCAATATCCTTCACAGTCTGATCTCTCATTCTGAGAAGTTGTTGATTAGTCAGTTGACTGAGACCAGTATCTTCAGAAGCAACAATTTCCTTCTCTGGTCCTTCACCTGCTCCCCCAATTAAGTAACCCATTACAATCCTCTCTTCTTGATTTCTGCTTCAATGTCAACCAACATCTGCTTAGATTTAAGCATCTTACCCTTGAAGACTTTTCTATCTTTATACATCTTCTCCATCAGCTCAGGCATAAACCCTTTGATATCCTTCCTGACCATAGCGCCATTAGCACACACTGCATAATCTTTATACATCTCAAAGGTGATCTCTTTATTTAAGATCCTATCAATGGTTGCAGATGGATGCTTTTCCTCCATCAGGGTCTCAGGAGAGATGTTGTACTGCATCATCAAGTGAGGGTACAGGGAGTTAAGGTCAAAGGACACCACATAGTCATAGACACCTGGTTTAGGTTGTTTGACATAGGCACCTTCAAACCTATCACTCTTCTCTGAACTATCCTTCTGTGGAACTACTATGTCCCTCTTCTTAAGATAGTTATAGATGATGGTGTCCCACATCCTAACTTGATACATCACATCAACATAGTTGACCTTAGCATCATATGCCATAGTCAGTGCCAACTCAATGAGTTTCATCTTGTCTTCCAACCTGTCAACTAGTTCCACGTCAACAATGTTGTAGTCAACAAACTTCTTCCAATTACCTCTATAGAAATCTTTAAAGGTATCAAACTCAGAGTGATCTAGTTTCTTTTGCCCCAACTCTACCTGAGCAATGTAATCCAGTCTATATGACTCTTGGTTTGTATAAGTAAACTTCTTATACAATTCCAGATAGTCAAGTGTAGTAACTCCAGCAATGTCAAAAACATTGAACTTTCTACCATTAATGTAGATCTCATCTTTGGTGACCAATCCCCAAGGAGAAAGAAGTTTCATCTTCTTAGTTCCCATAATCCTATCAATCCTGCCACAGATATATGGAATATCATACAGGCGACAATTCCAACCAGTGACAACTTCAGGAGGATTTTTATTCCAATGGTAGATGAATGAGTTG
>Ga0181369_1000266_pt1 | contig 14829 bp, 8 predicted proteins | sample LowvirmetaG_8_FD_130088 | JGI IMG/M metagenome (GOLD analysis project Ga0181369, IMG submission 130088) | Marine viral communities from the Subarctic Pacific Ocean - Lowphox_04 viral metaG | ecosystem: Environmental > Aquatic > Marine > Oceanic | place: Subarctic Pacific Ocean | collected 2015-11-29 | reverse complement strand
TAAACTTACAACTGCATATTCACCTACAAACTTTTTATTTACAAATACTTATGGTATAGCACCTTCAAATACTACTTTAACAGTAAGATATTTAACGGGTGGTGGGGTTGAATCTAATGTACCTTCTAATGATTTAACTAATATTAATACAAGTAATCTTAAATTTAATATATCATCTAATTTATCTCCTAGTATAGCAGATCAAGTATTTAATTCTTTAGCTGTTAATAACCCTAAAGCTGCTGATGGGGGAGCAGCCGGAGATACAGACGAAGAAATTAGACAAAACACTTTAATGCAAGCTGCTACTCAACAAAGAACAGTTACATTAGATGATTATACAATTAGAGCTCTAAGCATGCCCGGAGAATTTGGAATAGTATCTAAATCTTATATTGAAAAACCAAAACTAACAGATGAACAAGTTTCAACTATAGATAACTTATGTTTATATGTTTTATCCCAAAATTCTGCAGGACAACTAGATTATGCTACTAAAACCTTAAAAAATAACCTAAGAACTTATCTATCCCAGTATAGAATAATTGGTGATAATATTAAAATAAAAGATGCCTACATAATTAATATATGTGTTGATTTTGAAATAATAGTATTACCTAATTTTAATAATAATGAAGTATTATTATCTTGCATACAATTGCTACAAGAATATTTTAATGTAAGTAAATGGCAAATGAACCAACCTATTATGATTAATGATTTATTTGTTATGTTAGATAAAGTAAATGGGGTTCAAACTGTAAAAAAAGTTTATATAGCTAATAAAGCTGGCACAACATTAGGATATTCACAATATAGTTATGATATAGAAGGAGCAACTCAAAACCAAGTAATATATCCTAGTTTAGATCCTTCAATTTTTGAAATTAGATATCCTAATTCTGACATTACAGGTAGAGTAGTACCCTTATAAAATTAAGACATGGCCATATATAAATTATTCCCATATAAAGATTCAACATTATATTCATTTTACCCTGATATGAATACAGGAATAGATGCTATATCACAAATTTCAAATTTAAATATAGCAGTAGATACTAACCCACAAGTAGCTAGATTTTTAACTGAATTCGTCCAAGATGAAATTGAAGATGTTATTAATAATAAAATTAAAGGAGCAGAATGGGATGCTGATTTTAGATCTTTTATAGCAACAGCTCAAGGTATAGTTGAAGCCACAGATTTATCAGTTCATCCTTTAGCTCAATATTGGTATAATGGTACAGGTACTTATTTAGATCAACCTTTAACAACTGATGGTTGTAGTTGGTATTCACCTAACTTTAAAGGTTCTATAGCTTGGTCTTCAAGTGGGACAGATAATACTAATCACTATGTTACAAGTTCTTTTAATTCTAATTTTGTAGGAGCTGGTGGGGGCGCTTGGTATCATAGTGGATCAGATGGTACTTTATATGCTGTAACCCAATCTTTTGACACAAGATCCACAAAAGATTTAAAAGTAGGGGTAAAAACTATAGTAGAAAAATGGTATAGTGGTTCTTTTAATAATTATGGACTTATTACTAAGTGGGAAAATGGGGTAGAATTTAATTCTAACACCCAAATCCAACCAGTAATGCAATTTTACAGTGTTGATACTAATACCATATACCCACCACAATTAGAATTTAAATGGAGAGATTATTCAAGTGTTTTAACAGGGTCTGCCACAGCTAGTATAGTAGATACTACTAATATAGTATCTTCATTAGCAGAAAACCCAGGTAAATTTACACCACAAAGTGTCAACAGATTTAGATTTAATGTAGCAGCTAAATATCCTATTAGAACATATACAACCGCTTCTAGATTTACAGGAGTAAATTATCTACCAACTGCTTCATATTTTTCAGTAAAAGATTTGGATACCAACGAAGTTGTTATAGATTACGATGACAACTATACACAATTAAGTTCTGATAATAAAGGAAATTATTTTAATTTATATATGAACGGATTAGAACCTGAAAGATATTATAAAATATGTATTAAAACTACAATAAATGGTTCTACATTAGTTTTGGATGATAATTATTATTTTAAAATTGTAAACTCATATTAATGGCCCAAAATATTAACTTAAACAAACAGGTTTTTAATAAGCAATCTTATAAAAAAACTATAAATACAAAATTTACTGAATTGGGGACTCCATCAACCCAAGATCAAATAAATGATCAACCTACAGTTCAAGAATTTTTTGATTTATATAATACTTTATTTTATGAAATTAATGAAATAGGAGAAACAAACTCACATGAGTTTTTGGTAAAAACAAGTGGGGAATACATTAATTCTGAATTAAATAATGAATTAATTGAAGCTCTACAAAATGAAATATCCCAACTAAGAGAAGATCTTTTAGAAGCCCAACAAGATTCAACAACTAACATCTCTACACCCTAATGGCAAGTGCAACTCGAATAAGTCCTAATGATTTTACTTTACAATCTTATGAAGGTAAAGATGAAAATTTAATAACTACCTTTGAAGTAGATACAAGATTAACAAGTCAAAGTTGTGTTGAATTTTTTGTATATGATAATAACAAAAACCTACTCTTTTCAGAAGAAAATTACACCAATTATCAAGTTGAATATGATAGTAAATCTGATAACCCAGATAATTTAAATAGTTTTACTATCTCTCCAAGTAATGATGTTACTGATGAAGGATTTAATGAGGGAACATATATAGCTTATTATAATTTTTTTACAAAAAGGATAGGAGACCCCCTTTCAACATTATATATATCTGAAATATCCACAGATAGAACAGAACTTAGATTAGAAAGCTCTACTATTTCAAATGATTTTTTAGAAGAAAAAACAAACTTATTTACTTCATACAGAGAAACTCAACCATATTTTGTAGATTTCTTATTAAATTTTGGAAATAATAATTTAGTTATAGCAAATAATTTAAAATTAGATAACCCTGATACTCCTTCTCCTAGCATAGTAGTTAAATTATATGAACCCCTTCCTTCTAATTTTAATATAAAAGACACTTTATGGGTTGTAACTACTTTAAATGAATCTGAAGCTTTTAATGTTAATATTCCATTAGCTCCCATTCAAGTTAGAGATACTACACCAATTTCAAGTCCTAATTTTAACATCCCTTTAAAATCTCAAGTTAATAACTCATCTCAAAAATTATCATATTCTGATATAATTAGTGGGGCTCTAACAGGTTCCCAAAACCAAATAGAGAGTTTATTATCCCAATCTGCTATTAATATTAGTGTAGATTATTCTGATTTTAATGATTTTATTCATTTTAGTTCTGCCCAAACTAGAATTGAAAATTTTTATTATAAAGTAAGTCTAATAGAAACTTACACTTCTTCATCAGGGATGTTAAGCAACATTACCAGTTCTACTACTAGTAAAATTATATTAGATAAAAAAATATCAAATGTAATTAAAAATTTTGATAAGTTTGAATATTTTATGTATTATAGTAGTGGATCAGCTACTTCATTCCCTAAACAAAACAACCAAAAACCATACATACCTTACTCAGTTACAAGTTCACAAGCTTTAACATGGTTAGGAAGTGAAGATGTAAGTAGTGCTTATTTTGGTGGTTTAATAGAATCAGCATCCAATTTTGATAATGCTAACCCAGATGAACTTAAAAAATCCATTCCAGAATACTTAAGGGAAAGTTCGGATAACCAAATGTATGATCTTTTTGTAGATATGGTTGCACAGTATTATGATAGTGTTTGGTTATATACAAAAGATATCACCCAAAAATATAATGCAGACAATAGATTAGATTTTGGTGTTAGTAAAGATTTAGTAGCTGATGCTATAAAAGATTTTGGTGTAAAATTATACCAAAACAATTTTTCTAATAAAGAATTATATACAACATTTTTAGGATTAACCCCTTTAGGAGGAACATTCCCATTCCCAGAAATGGTGAACCCTACAGGATCAACTACTATAATATCAGCAAGTGCTACTTTATATTCAGCTTCACATGAATTTGCTACTTCAACCAGTTATAACGATGTAGTATATTTAAAAAACATAAGTACTAATGCTGGTTCTTTTAATGAATTTTTTAACCTTACTCCTCAAATATATTTACGAGCAACAAACCCTTTTTCAGCAGCTAATAGAGGTATATTTAGAATTCAATACAATAATGACAATAATGTTGGCCAAGGAAATGCCCAAAAAGACGCATATCGAAATGGTATTTTAGATACCTCTAAAATTTTTAATATAGTATCTGGATCTGGAACTGCGGGTGAAACCCCTGCTATAAAATTATATTTAACCCAATCATCTGATTGGAGAAATACTTTATTTGCTGGTCCTACAGGGATTGGAACCCCTCCCCCATACTCTTATGAAATGAATTTTATTAGTGGGGGACTCACACCAGGGCAACTTCCATTTACTGTTGGGGGGTCAGGAACTTCTGCTACTTTTACAACAGTAGGTTCAATTATTTCTTCTTCTAACCCACCATCAGTCCCTTCAGGGTTTGAATTAGTAAATACACTAATATCAGCATCTAATGACATTATTCCTATGGATGATGTTAATAAATCTTTATATAAAAGATTATATCACAACATTCCATACTTGCTCAAATCAAAAGGAACTATTGCTGGGTTACGAGCTCTAATAACCTCATATGGTATACCTGATACTATACTTAAAATATCTGAATTCGGTGGTAAAGATAAAGTAAACGAAAATGATTATGATTATTATTTTAATAATTTTAATTATGCTTTTAATACTAATTCCTCAAATTATATAAATACCAATTGGAATGTAAGTAGTTATTTTAGAACACACCCTGATGATGTCCCTGGCACAGTAGAGTTTAGGTTTAAAACTGAAGGAATTCCAACATCACACCAAACACAATCTTTATGGTATACTAAACGAAATAATGGTGATGTAAGTAAACTTGTCACATTATCATACGTAGGATCGGGGTCTTCAAGTGGGTCTTATAATGGTTCTATACCTGACCCTTACAACCAGTACGGTACTTTAACTTACTACCAAAGACCAGGTACTTCAAAAGTAAAATCTAGTAGTATATCTTTACCTTTTTATGATGGGGGTTGGTGGTCTGTTATGGTTAGGAATAATGGGTTTACTTCTCAAGTAGGATATCTTGGTGATCAAGAAGCACTCTCAGATTTCATAATTGATGAAGACGGTAATTATATAGTTAATGAAACTACTGCTGAATCAACTTACCAATTACGAAATGAAATAAATTTAATAGCTGCTAATAAAATTTACAATGGGAACGATGGCACTAAAATAGGATTTGTAGCTTCTTCTTCATTTTTAGATGCTGCAGGCAATGAGGCTATAATACAATGGGGTTATGGTGATACTTCTAGTTTTTGTCAACCCTATTCAGATAGTTCTTTAATCGCCTCAAATTTTACAGGTGATTTCCAAGAAATTAGATATTATAACACTACTTTAGGTACTTCTAGATTTTTAGATTATACTATGAATCCTTTATCCATAGAAGGCAGCGAAGGAGAAACAAATCTTCAAATAAAATATGATGAAGAATCAAATATAAATAATTCTCCTAATGATTTAACCTTTAGAGCAGCTTTAGGGAGTGAATTATCTATTTCTTCCTCACTAATCCAATCCTCTATTCACCCTAGAATAACAGGAAGCTGGTCCCTAGAACCAAACCTTAGTCAATTCGAAAATGGGATTCCTTCATTTAAAGAAGGACATAGTAACTATAATTTTTACCAAACCCCAACATTTTCACCCAACACAGAATATTTCTTTTTAGATCAACCTGCAGTTGGTATTAAAAATAGAATTACAGATAAAATAAAATCAGAGAATGATTCTATACCTTCTGGTAATGTATTATCTCCTATTAGAAGTTTATCCCAATACACAGAAGTAAGTGCTTCATATACAGACGATATAAACTATTTAGAAGTAGCATTTTCACCTCAAAACCAAATTAATGATGATATTATAGGACAACTTGGTCATTTTAATATTGGTAATTTTATAGGAGATCCAAGACAGAGATTTTCTGGAAGTAACTACCCAGACTTAAATAGATTAAGTGAAAATTATTTCCAAAAATATACTAAACCTTATGATCTAAAAGATTTCACAAGATTAATAAAATTCTTTGACAATTCATTATTTAAAATGATTAAGGATTTTATCCCTACAAGAACAAGTTTAGCCTCTGGGTTAGTAATAAAACAACATTTATTAGAAAGAAACAAATACCCAGAACCTCAAATGTCATTTGAAAATAAACAATACACAGGTTCAATCAATATGGTAGAAGTTTCTGGTGGCCCTGGTGGGATGTTTAATGATTTAAATTCCCCAGCACCCTTAATTTCTTTTAAAATTTCATCTCAAGATCAAAAACCTGAAGGGTTTAATTCTTTTTCAAATAACATGCTTCAACCTTTTTCGGCATCTATTAACTCCACAGCTAGGGGTAAATTGGGTGAATATTTTATAGAAAGTAAAGGCACAGTTACAACAGAATTTATAAAAGTGTATGATGGAGAACAACTTTTTATAAAAATAGGCCATGCATCTGAAGAAGTAGCATTTGTTTGGGAAACATCAAAAATTACAAATATATCCTACCCAGAGTTTAAATTTGTTATATTTGGTAGAAGTGTAAAAACTTTAAATCCTTATGAAATGGTAGTACCTAGCGGTATTGCAGGTTTAAAGTTAGGGAAAGAAACCCAATTCGATTTTAATTCAAAATCAAAAAATTATAAATCACCTCTCACAGGTATATCTGATGATATACTAAAAATAACAGATGCTTATATAGGAGTAAATTATCTCCCTTTGGACACTATATCAAAAAGAAATAACAACATCCAGCAGTGGGAAGAATCGTATTCTACTACATTAGGACCTGTAGCAAAAACCCATGATAATCAAGAGGAATTTTATGATGGGGAATTTTCAGGTTCTAAAATAACAGTAACTAATGGTGAATTAAACGTTGGGTGTAGTTGGGCTAAAAACCCTAACCCCAGGTCTTCTAATTTTTTTGGGGTTAGGATGTATGATTCAACAGGTTCTGTAAGTGATTATATTGAAGGTAATTTTTTAAATAATGCTAACAAACCAAAACCAGGATTTATTTCATTATATAGCCTTGTAAAACCAACCTCTTCATTTACCCCACCTGACCCAGGCCCACCACCACCACCACCAACAAATGCCTACAACACTCCTTATTATTTTGCATTTTATAGAAATACACTTGCTAATGACACAAGCACTTCAGCTGAATCGTATGGCTCATCCTTTACATTAGGTCCTATAATTTCTGGATCAAGTAATCCAAACATATTAGATTGGAATTTTGGAGAAGACTCAGGAGATAGACAGTTTCAAAAACATAAATTCACCGTGAATTTTAGTCCTGGACCTTTACAAAACAATGCCTTTTTTAACTCTCAGGTTGAAAGTGGTCAATTTGTTTATGATATGGCTTTTTTAAATGATGAATTAGAGGTCATACAAGGAATCGAGATTACAAACTTTGAAGTAATATTTCCAAACTATTTAAGTGGAATTGGTTCTAATTATATAGTCCATGAAGTAAGAAATAACCCATATATATCCTCTAACCCTAACATTTTAAGAATTGAAACTAATCAATCATTCAAATCTACACATGCTAAAGCTTTTATAGGAAACAATTCAGGAAGTGATGAGGGATACCCTCCTACAAATATAGGGTTTGGTACTAACTATGAAAAAATGCAAATACAATTTACAGTAACATCTACAACTACAGATGGTACTTTAAAATCCTTTAATGGTACCACAGATGCAAGTATAATCCCATCAGCTAGATGGCGTAATACTTCAAAATATGCTCAAAGTTATGGTAGTTCTTTACCTAAAATCAAAGATTTTACCGATAATCAAGGTTCAACAGTAGATTATTCTTTTGCCAACCAGTTAGGTCTTTCTTCCCTTCCATCTGGAAGTGATAGGTTTACTACTAAAATATATTATGACTCTAATAATCTTCCTAGTACCGAAACAGGGATTTCGATTGCACGATACAACCAAAGGAATTTATTTAGTGCATATTATTTTGGTCAACTAAATATTAATGGTACTATACCAAGGGCAATTAAAAAATCCAATCAAGTAGTTGGTATCCCAACTCCAACACAAGTAGAAAATAGTTGTATTAGGGATACTGAAGACAGTAGAGGGTTAAATTTAGTAGGTCCTTCTTCATATTTTAGAGAAAATAATCTAGGTATGACTGGTCCCCTTCAAGGAATATCTGGAGATTTAGGATACGTTAATGCTTATGTTTATTATAGAAGTCCTACAAGTACTAGCTATACGGATATAACTGATAATGTTATATATTATCCACCAACTACCCAACCAGAACAGTATTATACACTAGCATGCTATAAAGATCTTTTTGGGTTTGGGATTAAAACCTTAGGGTTACCTCCAAATGTTCCATCATTTTCTACTACACCCATAGCATGGAATGTGAATCGAACTGCCTTTGACCCTACTCTTCCTCCTGTAACTCAACGAATTTATGGGTTTGTTAACGGTATGCTATCTAGTACTAGTACATACCCAAGAGGAACTGATTATTATGATAATTATTTTTATGGTACTTTTGAAGTCCCCGTAGGAACTTACATAATATTATGTCAAATAAAAGATTTTGGAGGTTATTTTGGCCAAGACACTTTGGATTTCCCCACTTCAGAAGCTGACTCAAAAAGCAAATCAGCGTATATAGGAATGAAAATAGTATTTACTTAAAAAATTTAAAAATAAATAATTTAAAATGTCAACAACCCCAGATTTATATACAAGATTTATAAAAATATCTAAAATTGATGGTAATGGGATAGATAATACTAATTCTTTACTAGAATTAACCACTATAACCCTACCTTGGAGTAATGGAGAAATAGCTAGATATAAAGTTATAGGATCATCCCAAAAACAAACATATTTTGATTATGTAGTAGAATTTCAATCTACATCCTCACTTTACTACCCAGATGCTTCAACTTTAGATTACAATTTTACAGCATCATACTCAGAAATACCCTTTAGACCTAACCCTGAACCTATATCACCCCCTACATTTATTCCTCCAATCCAAGAGTACCCTACACCTCCAACTTCTTCTACTTTTAGTATTATAGATAATAAATTAATATTAGACACTTACCCACAAAAAGATATAGAAATCCAAATATCAGGAACTCTTCAAGTTAGAGCATCTAATCCTTACGATATTAGAGTTCAGGCTCAAATTAACACCCCAAGTGGAAATTACATACCTCCTAGTTATAAGATCCCCTCAGGAGCCCCATTAAGTTTTGTTTCTAAATTTTTACAAAGGCAAACTACAACTCAATCTCCTTTTATTGGGAGATGGTTTTTCCCCTCAGGATCTTTAGTTCCTGGGTCAGTTTTTAGTTTTACAACAGAACAACTATCACCTGCACCCCCACAAAACCCAGAACCATTATCAAGACTTGAACTGTTGGGGATGAAGCTTACAGTTAGTTCATCAATAGGAACTCGAACTTCCCTTCTAACAAATATAGAACCTTACTTGCAGTATAGATTTAAAAATTCTAATTGTGATGTTCTTCAAAACAATGCTTTAATTTCAAGACCAAATAACCAACTCCAAGATATAGATTATACTACGTCTCAAACTATTCCTGTCAATTATCAAGCACTTTTAAATTATCAAGCAAAAAAAGCAACATTTCCTAAATCATATTTTACATCAACTTCTTTAATAAACCCTTCATATGGTAGTTCAAATACCATAAAAATTTATAATACTGGAAGTAGTTTTAATACTCAAGTTTCAGCAGGAACTATAGTATTGGTTTATAGTGGAATTAGTGGTAGTGTTAGAACAACAGAAGATGTTCAACAAAGCTCAGACGAAACTTCAACATTTGATTTTACTATAAAGTATTTGTTTGATGCTAATCAAAACTTAATAGAAGCAATACCAACAGAACAAAATATTAGAGATGCCCAATATAATTTTATCCCTAATAGTACAACTTCTTCTCCAATAGGGTTTGTTTCTCCTTTTAGTGGAAGTTTAGGAAGCGGATCTTTAAATCCTTTATTTGTTAAATATCCTATAATTGACCCAACCTCGGGAGCAGCATTATCTATAGGTAATACAACCAGCATATATGCTAAAGATGGTACTATATTTCTTAGGTGTACTAACGCTAATGAAGCTTTAGGAGCTGTATATGATTCAACAACAACATCATCTTCTTTTGGGATAAATGAAAACAACAGTAAGGGAATTATTTTTGCTCAAGGGATAGAATATACAACAGCTAAACAAAATATAGATATTATTAAAGAAAAGTTATTAAAAGATAACTTATTGTAAAAATAATTTGGAGTAAAAACAAACAACACACATATTTATAACATATAATTAAACACAAATGGGATATTTAAATAATCAAGTAGTAACAGTAGATGCTATTTTAACAACAAAAGGTAGAGAGTTACTAGCAAAAAATGATGGTTCTTTTAGAATTACACAATTCGCATTAGCAGATGATGAAATAGATTATACACTCTATAATCCAAATCATGCCTCAGGTTCTGCTTTTTATGGGCAAGCTATAGAAAATATGCCTTTATTAGAAGCATTTCCAGACCAAAACCAAATAATGAAGTACAAGTTAGCTACCTTACCAAGAGGTACAGCTAAATTACCTGTATTAGATTTAGGATACTCAGCAATAACTTTAAAACAAGGAGCTTCACTTTCTATTTCCCCACAGACTCTAAATTATTTAGGAAATACAACAACAACAGAAACTTCAGGATATTCGGCTACTATTGCAGATGTTAGAACTATGTCTACATTTAATGGGGTAGGTATTCAAAGTACAGCGGCTACTCAACAAAATTCTACTTCAACAACAACATTAGGTACAAATGTATCTTCAACAATAATAGGGTCTCAAATTAATTTAAGAGCAACTACAGTTAATACATTATTTGGGTCAAATACTCAACTAAGTACTACGGTTACATTTGTAGGATTAGATAGTGGAGCTAGGTTAACAATACCTATCACAATAACAAAAACGAATTAAAAATTAAAAAATGAGCTTTAAAAGACTAGACCCAGAAGATTTTGTAGTAAGTGCAGACGCAGTACAAGGAATTGCATGGTCAACAGGATTACCAACTTTAACAAATTACTTTACATCCTCAGCCCAAGTAACAGGAACTTCGGGTGATTATTATTTAAGTGTTTATCATGTAGATGGAAATCTCCCTCAAGCTGAAGTTCAGTTTGATATAGCATATGGAAACAAATATGGGTCAGGTAGTACTCCTTATGATGGGACTTACCCTAATTTATCTCCTTCTTCTACTATCTATGGTCAATATAGATCAATGATACTAGAAGACGAAAATGCCATTTTTATTACTGGGATTGGTACCACAGGACAAACCACTAGTAAATGTGGTGATGTAACATTTAGTAGTACTGTAGTTGAAATGGATAATTTTTGGGTAATATCCCCTGATAGAGCAAGATATAAACAAAGCATATTTCCTGGAACTCTTAATATTTCCCTTGGTAATTCTAGCGGTACTACATTATCTTTAACAGACAATTCAAATGATGTATCAGTCCAAACCTTTATAGGATCTAATAGAGTTTTCCAAATTGTAGAAGGTTCAAACGGTTCCGGAATTGCCGGAGGAGGATATACTTCTGACTCTGGATCTTATGGTCTATTCTTTCCTGATATTGGTACTATTATGTTAAATGTTGATGCAATATCATCAACACTTTCAGTTAGTGCAGATACATCAGCAAACGTATCAAATGGAAGTAATAATGCAATTTTATATGATTCACTTCGATTAGGAAGCTTATTTACAATGAACTCCTCAGAAACTGTAACTTCTGATTATGTTTTTATTAGATCAAGAAACTCAGAATTTAATTATTCTGAAAATCCTTCATTTATATCAGGTTCAACTGGAGATATTATATTTAGCCAATTCATAAATAACCCCCAAGTATACCCGACAACGGTAGGAATGTATAATGATGCGAATGAATTATTAGCCGTAGCTAAACTTTCAAGACCACTGTTGAAAGATTTCACAAAAGAAAGCTTAATAAGGGTTAAATTAGATTTTTAGGATGAATGAGTGTTTACAAGCCATTTACCACATCGGATGTTATAGTAACTCCATTTAAAGTAAACAAAAGTTTTTCTTTTTATGGAAAAACTTGGAAATCTTCTATATTTAATGGAAGGGAAGAGTTAATTAGAACTCAAACAACAATAAAAGAATGGGTTGTTGACGAGGAAGGAGAACAATATTTAAAATCCACTGAAAAGGTTGTAGGAGCAGACATAAATAGATATTTAGGTGTAAACTATTCAACCACCCCATTTATATCAGGATCATATCCCACAGGCGCGGATAAAAATCAAAATCAAGAATTAGTATATAACTCTATTAAACAATTATATTATACTAATTATATTAGAGGAAAAAATGGTTCAACAGTTTTAACTTCATCTCTAAATATTGATGGAACTACAACAGGTCAAAGTGGAATTCAACCTTCCTACAATAATTATTTATCAAATACATTATTAGCTAATAGATTTTTTCCAACATCTTCAAATAGTGAAATAGGAGTAATTTCTATAGCATCTGAATACTTTGGAGAATATATAAAACCTTCATCATTTAAGATGACAGTTAATGGAAGTACTTTAAATGGTTTTGTAGGTACTATTAGAGATGATGGAGAAGGAAACTTACTTCTAAGTGGAACCTCTTATAATTATAATAATGATGGTTCACTTCAGGGTTATACAGATTCAACTACAACTGAAGTAAAAGTAGGAAATATAATATATGAACACGGAATAGCTATTATAACTAATTCCCGAAATCTTTTAACTAGTGGTAGTCGGTATGGTAGTGGGAATAATTTAGGGTATGGCACCGCTAGATATGACAACCCTTATAAGGTTTTAGATAGTATTTTAAAAAGTGATAATGTCAGGATTGATTTCTCCAGCACTAGAACTATATATGAATCCCAATATAAATGTACTTTTAACCCAAATGAGTTTATATTTTCACAAAACCCAACAATAATATCAGGAAGTTGTAATAATTTAGAAGGAAAGTTAAATGATTTTGCTACCGGATCATATTTTGAACCTTATATAACATCTGTAGGATTATATAATAATGAAAACCAATTAATAGCAGTGGGAAAATTATCACAACCTTTACCAAGTTCAAATGTTACTGATACAACAATATTAGTTAACTTAGACTTATAATATTTATAAACATGGCAAATCAATTATCAAAAACAGGAATAGGCACTACTGAAACCATTGAAGCGTGGCACGTAACTCAATCAATAGATGCTTTTAAAGCAACTGAAGCATATGATCTGTTTACATCAGGTTCAATTGGGCATACAGGACAGTTTAGTGTCACAGGAACAAACACAGAACTTGGAAAATTAGGAAATTTTGAAAGCAGCTATTCTAGTACTAATTATATAAGAATAAAGAGAACGGGGGAAGAACATCTAGATTTAGGAGCAAGCTCAGCAGCATATGGGGGATGGATAGGTTCTAGTGGAAAGTTAAATTTTAGTGTAAATGGTGATAGTATTACCTCCCCGGCTGCAACAATAGCCACAAATGGAACTTTCACTGTTAATGGTTTTATAGTAGGAGATACAGCTGCAATAGGCACATCTACTATTACATCAGTAGGAAGAACTACAACTTTTCAAAATGTTGGAGGTTATATTTCATCACAAGGTTTTGATAGTAGAACAACACATACAGTAACAGTTCCAAATGCTCCTAACTGGTATAGAATTCTTAAATGGGATGGGGGTTCTAATAGAGGTGGGGGTGTTGTAAAATTATCTACTACAGGGGGAAAATTTGCTCCTGCTACATGGGTTATAAAATGTTTTAAAACTTATGGAGCTGACCCGTCAAAACATACTTTAAAATTAGAACAGTATGGAAACACTGACTATATAACCGATGCTAGAATAGTTACAGATTCAAGTGATGATATAACCTATCTTGAAATTTATTCCCCTCAAATTTCTATTGGAGGTATACCTACAGATTTACTCCTTTCTGTTTATGATGATAAACTATTAGGATATAATGATTACACAGAAGTTTTTACTGGAACTTTAAATACAACAACAGGAACATCAGCTATAAAACTAGAATTACCCTTTATTGAAGATGGTACATCCGTGGAATCCTTACATGTAAGTAGCTCAGTAATAACGTCTGGTATGGTAAGTTTCACCAATCTTCCAACTAGTGACCCGGGTGTACCTGGTAGATTATATCGTAGTGGGGATGATGTAAAAATATCTACATAATAACTACAATAAAATCTTAGTATTAACTAAAACATTCATATGGAATGGATAAATACAAATGGAGAGCCAATCTCTAGTATATCAGACTTCCCAGACAACACATTCGGATTTATTTATAGAGTAGTACATAAACCAACAGGCAAAGCTTATATAGGTAAAAAAGTATTATATTTTAATCGCAAAGTTAAATTAACTAAAAAAGATCTTAAAATGTATGAAGGTGTAGTAGGTAGAAAACCATCATACAAACTAGCTATAAAAGAATCAAACTGGAAAGATTATTGGGGTTCAAATAAACTACTT
>Ga0181369_1000265_pt1 | contig 14845 bp, 27 predicted proteins | sample LowvirmetaG_8_FD_130088 | JGI IMG/M metagenome (GOLD analysis project Ga0181369, IMG submission 130088) | Marine viral communities from the Subarctic Pacific Ocean - Lowphox_04 viral metaG | ecosystem: Environmental > Aquatic > Marine > Oceanic | place: Subarctic Pacific Ocean | collected... | reverse complement strand
CCTATTCCCTGTGCAGCAAAAGCCAAACGGCGTCCTGGATTAAATATACCAGGAAGTCTAGGAATAGGAGGAAATATAGGAACATTTAATCCTGGTTTGTCTCTTTGTCTGTCTTGTTCTGGTACTGGTAATTTAGGAAATAGAGGAACATTTAATCCTGGTTTGTCTCTTTGTCTGTTTTGTTCTGGTGCTGGATCAGTTGATGGTGCAGTTTTTGGTGCTGTTTTTGGTGCAGTCTGTGTTACTGGTGCTGTTTTTGGTGCAGTCTGTGTTACTGGTGCTGTTTTTGGTGCAGTCTGTGTTACTGGTCCTTTCAGAGGGAACTTAAACTTAGGAAGTCTAGGAAGTTTTAACTTTGGCGGGTCCTCCTCATCATCAATATTGATAACAGTTTTAGTTCCTTCGTCCTTATCTTTTGGTGGAATATACGGTTTGAGTTGAGAAAATCTTTCTTTCTCCCATTTAAATATTTTTTCTTTTAATTTTAAATTTAAAACTGCTGTATTTCTGAGACGTAAAGATTCTTTTAATACATCAAAAGATCCTACCTTCTTATCACCACTAGAAGATTCTGATAGTTTAAGTTTTTTAGAATATCCTTCACCAAGATTTGCAATAGGATTTGCATCATACAAATCAAGTATGAAGTCGTTATAATTTGCTAATCCTATTTTTTTATAATCTTTGGTTTCGTCTCTATTCATCGATTTTTTCTCTGTTCTTCGATTTTTCTATTTTCCTCCTCCACATAATCATTCAAGAAAGTTACATATATATCTCTTTCCCAAGGAATCATATTTTCAATTTCACTAAGACTATATTTATGGTATTGCATTAAACCAAAATTAGTTCTAAGATAATTTTCAAGTGAATTATGAAAGAGGCTTATACGAAAAAATCAAGCATACCTGTCATAGTATGAGTAAATTGATATCCAGTTTTTGGATTTTTTAAATTTACTGTATGTCTTAATACTGGCATAGTCATAAAGAATTCACGAACAGCAACAAATTGTTTTTTCATTAAATTGTCAAGAAAATCGGCAAATTCTTCTTTGGTAGTGGTAGCATTATCCCAAACTTGTTCAGAATCATACATTTTTTCAATACAACTTGCCATGAATAACATTTCATTATCACTTTGTTTTATGTAATCATGAATTTTTGGATATCTCATTTCAATCCAAAGATCATCTGACAATTTAATTGTTTTTTCATTATTTTTTTGGAACTGAACCTTTACTTTTTCTATATTAATCTGAAATGGTACTTCAATTTCGTTATCATCTGGACATGAAACTTTAAGGTCAACAGTTTCTCCCACAGATTTCGCTCTAATATTAATAAAAAGATATTCAATATCAAAAGATGCAAGTTTACTTACATCAAAGTTAGATGTTAGAACACAATCAGAAACTACCTGTTCCAGTGCGTCTGCAATTTGATCATACTCTTCACTTTCTAATGCCATAAGAAGAATTTTTTCTTCTTTGACAAGATATGGTCTATACTTTACCTTTTGTTTTGTAGAAGGTACAGTAATATTATACGATGGTGTTACAATAGTTGGTAAGGACATGAATTAAACCTCATTTCATATAAGTATTTATTAAGGTCGGAATGGAATCACTTCGAGGCGGATGGGTCCCCTATCGGGATTAGTTTAGGATGATATTCGATCATCATACTCTGTCTCTGGTTTATCTGTACTTGACCCCACACCAAGAGTTAAAGTATCTAATATAGAATATTCATAGTAAAATGTTGCTTGGAATCTAATCGGTTGATTTGGACCATTGTTCACAGTAACATCATTAATTAAATAAGGATACGCATTTACTAAAGTTGTTCTAGATATAGTTCTATGTGTATCTCTGCTAGAGTTCGCAAAACGTCTGGCATTATCTCTACTGTCTGGTTCTATTTTATCGATGATAATATTACAAGTATAACTATCATAAAAAGGCATTACTGAATATTTTGTATCAGCTTCTGCCTTACCATATTTTTTATCAAATCCAAACATATAATCACTCCATCCTCTAAGAAATTTTAGTGGAGTATGATTCATATCTAGTAAAAATGCTATGGTACACTCGTTAAAATTTCTAGTATGAGCATATCTAATATTAATACCAGGTCGATATCCCTTATGCTCACCTGAAGCAACACTAAAACCTGGAATATTTACTTCATCTGCCAAATAACTTAAAATTAAACCAGAATTATTAACTCTATTATCATTACCTTCAAATCTAATAGGATCTGTTGAACTTGGGTTAACGAGTCCTCTTTTTTGAATACTATCACTTAACTCTTTTTCAAGATTAAATGATATTTGATATTTGTTAGATGAAGCAAGACCCCTTTCCCCCATCACGGTCTGTCTTATTTTATTAATATTCATCTAAATAGGAATATAGAGTATATTTATATTTAGCGACTAAATTATGGCATACAGTGGAAGATACAAACCAGACCATCCCAAAAAATACAAAGGTGACTATAGAAATGTTATCTTTCGATCACTTTGGGAATTAAAATTTATGAAGTGGTGTGATGGTAATAAAAATGTTATTGAGTGGGGCAGTGAAGAAATAGTAATTCCATACAGGTCTCCTGTAGACAACAAAATGCATAGATATTTTCCCGATTTTTATGTAAAAGTGAATACTAAAGAAGGACTTGTCAGAAAATATATCATAGAAATTAAACCACTAAAACAAACTAAACCACCTAAAAAACCAAAAAGAACCAGAGTTCCAGAAAGATTTTTAACAGAAACAATTACCTATCAAGTAAATGAAGCAAAGTGGAAAGCAGCAATAGAATTTTGTAATGATAATCGATGCCATTTTAGAATACTAACAGAAAAGGAGTTAAATATATGAGTGTTATGAAAGAAATAAAAGACAAGAATGCTAAAAGTATACAAAAACAAAGAGAAATTGCTTTTAACTACTTATTTGAAAGTGCAAAAGATTTTTTATTGCCTGGTAGCATATACTTTTTTGAATATAACCCCAAATTTAAGTCAAATTTAAAGCACTGGGATAAATATCCACTAGTTTTAGTGACCGATATTTATGACAATGGTTTTATGGGAGCAAATTTGCATTATACTACTGCAAAACGTAGAACAGTCCTTGCACAAAAGTATCTAAATAATAACATAGCATCATCTTCAATGCCAGACAAATTATTTCATAGATATATTACAGGAAGAGCAGAAAATATTTTCTTTGAAGTTCCTGATGATGATTTAATTGAGTATGCTGCATTACCACTAGAACAATTTTATGATAACAAAAATCGTTTTGTTAGTGCAAAAAAAGTACAATTAGGAAATCGTAGATAATGGCAAAAAAATATAAATATCCTTCCACTCTAGGAACTCCAAATACTACTTACATGAATTTTTGGTGTTATAAGTATAAATCTGGAATACCTAATATATCAAAAAGAATTATTGGATTAGGTGCATCTGAAAGCAGTATAAAAAATTTATTTAATTTTGGAAATCCTCTTGCAGGTGATACTGGTGAAGAAAACGCAAAAGGTGCGGCAGCGAACTTAAAGTTTAATAATCCTGAAACTTCCTCGACTGCTGGGTTTACCGCAGGATCAAATGAAAAACAATATACAATATCTTTATATCTACCACCAAAAATAGAATCTAAATATAGTGCAGATTGGCAAAAAATGCAGTTTGGTGCATTAGGTGCTGGTTTTCGTGCAGACGGAGGAATAAGTGCTGGTGGTATTGGTGGTGCTGCTGCTGCGACAGGAGCATCATATTTACTTGATATTGCAAAAGGATATTTGCAAAATACTCCTCAAGTAGAAAATCTTTCATTGAATGGATTAGTTGGTGCCACTCTTGGTATTAGTTTTAATGATAATACATTACAAACATTCAACAAAATGAATCCTAGAACATTTGATTTTGAATATATTATGATTGCAAAAAATATTGATGATGTGAATCAAATAAAAGACATAATCAGACAATTTAAAATTTCTATGCATCCAGGAGTGAAAAACAATCCTAAAGGTTTATTTTTAGATTATCCATTTGTCTGGAGAATTTTACCTAGTGGATATAAAGTAAATAAATTGTCTGGAGAAGGTGATTTCGATGACAATAACAAGTTTTTAGATTTTTTACCAAAAACTGATCTCTGTGCATTAGTTGATTTGAAAGTAGATTATACTCCTGATAATAATATATCCCTCAATCAAGCAGGATTTGTACAAGCAGTAAGATTGAATTTATCATTCATTGAACTAATTACATTAACTCAAATAGAAATAGACGAAGGTTACTAAATTCATGGCATATTTCGATAAAGTTTCAGAAATACTTTACTTAAAATACGAAAAAAATCCTTATAGTGGAGACTTTATAAGGATTAAAAATATATTTTCTCGTATTAAAATTGTTGATGATGTATTACCTCAAACTACACTGCTTGAAGATATTTTTGTCCAAAATGGTGAAAGACCAGATAGTCTTGCAAAAGAGTATTATGATGACCCTGGTCTAGATTGGATAATCATGATGATTAATAATATCAATAATCTTTATACAGATTGGCCTATGGAACAAATTGTATTAGAAAATTATATAAAAAGCAAATACACAAATATATTAGGAATTCATCACTATGAAACTATTGAACAACTATATGAGAATGAAATAATACTAAAATCTGGTTTAATAGTAGATGAAAATTATCAATTCATAACTCCAGATAATATTACATTATCTTTGAATAAATCAAGAATTCCAATCGTTAATGCAGATTATGAAAGAAACGAAAATGATAAGAAAAAAGAAATTCTAATACTGAAACCAGAATTTATTCAAGAGTTTGTTTCTATTGTAGAAGAACAATTAAAATTTACTCCCAGTACAGAATATATCAATAGCAATCTTAAAATATCTACTAATTAGTAAATACCTATACCCATTCTGGTTTGTTGTGTGGTATACGTAGATAGTTATCAGATACCCAGGGTTTGGATGCGATATACATTTTATATGCTTCGATGGTAGTGATGCTATCGTCTAATTTATACTCGTCAGGCATTGCACGAACAAAAGGAGTGTGATCATCCCATTTCACATAAGGAATGATTTCATCAGCAGCAAGGAGAGTTTTAAAGCAAGTGTGGCATTTACCATATCGATTAAAATACTCTTCGCATAATGCAATACCATGAGTAAGCAACCATCGAGTGTTTTCTACAGTTTCGTTTGCCCACACAGTACACGGATGATTACGGAACGCTCCCTTGTCCGTAGCATATGGTGTGCCGTCTTTCTTAGGCAGTGTACCATAACCATGCCCCCACTTGTCTGAGGCGACTACAGCGAGCATCTGGCAGGTCTCCAGGGGCATCTTGACGATGTGCTTGTCAGGTAGAACCTGAGCAGATTTCCAGGGTGATTCGTCAGTGACAAAGATGTTCATACTAAAAGTTTACTAAAACTGATTGCTAAGAGGAACATAAGCATTATAACCACATCCCACGATTTTGTCCGTACAAAATATGGAACCGAAATCATATCTGCAACAAAATGTAATGCAACTCCAATAGTTGTATTAATATGAAGAACAACAAAATAGGCAGTAATCACTAGGATACTACCAGTTATTCTCATAGGGACAATGATGTTCATCATAATGTTCTCTCTAATCGGTTTGTTGCTTGGTCTGGAAAATCTCTAGGACGACTATCTAATGCATTATCAGTTCTAGGTGAACCTTCATTTGCCTTCATGGTACGCTGATAGTTAATTTTTTTATACCTAATAGCAAAAATATCAGGCATCCAATACGTCACCTGCCAATTGATTAAAGGATTTAACTCTAAATGTTTTTCCACAGAGTGGTTAAAAATTCCAATCTGAATATAACCATCATGAGTAACACATGAGTTGTCACCGATAGACACTACAAATAGTTGTTTCAAAGAACCACCTCTTCAGGGTTGAGATTTTTCACAAATTGCACGGGATCCTTTTCGGACTTATGAACCCAATGATACCTCATACACTCAGAAATGGGATTCCATGTTAAGATACAGACATAATCTTTCATGTATACTTCTGAGCAAGTTCCTTTAGTTGTTTCACTGTCAATTTATTTAACTTTTCAGTAAAGTAATCAAGAAGCAATTGTTTATATTGTTTTTTATTCATTTAATTCTTTTTAATTATAATATCTCAAGTTGGATATGTAACAATGCTTCATCAATATGGGCAATTAAATCATCTGTATCATTCATAGGACATCTCCAAGTGTCATCACAATAAGGATAGATTTCCCAGTAAGGTTCTCCCATAAATCCAAGTGAATCATGGCAATCAAGATATACAGATATTTTTTCATTAATTATAAATCTCGCCATAGCACCACCAAAAGGAGGAATTATCTTAACATTCCAAGATGAAGGAAACTGTAACTCTGGGATTTCTTCACACCATCTACGCCACTCTTCACGTTTTTCTACATCGTACCGTTCTTTAAGTGACTCGACATTAATCACGTTGCCTCCAGTCATCAGGTTTGTCTTGCTGGAACCATTCTAGCACATCATCGGCGGATGTAAACCCTGTTTTGTGATTGGATGGGTCCGGGTCTCCTAATCCCATCCTATTCATAAAATCATCCATACTACCTTCCTCAATTTTTTGTGTTATTTGGCGTCGTGCCATCTTCAACATTTCATTCGCAGAAGTATTTGCCTTTGCTAATTTATTTGCCCAGATCATATCATTTAGTTTTACTTCCTCACCATTTGCAATACATTTACAAATAAACTCTAGTTTCAGTCGATATTGTGTAGACAGCATAAATCCAAGTCACATTTGTTAAATATTTATCATCGACCCTTTTTGCCATTTTTTTGCCCGACTTTTTTTTCCGACTTTTTTGAAACTAAAAAGTGATTTTCGTTTTGGGAAAAAATAAAAAAAAAATTATGAGTTAATCATTTCTTTTTTTTATTTTTTGCTGCATTCTTTTTAGGTGTTGATACATTTTTAAATCTTTTATCTGGTCTTGATTTGTTACCAGAATGAATCCATTTAGGCATTAGTTTAAAAAAATAAATTACAAGAAGGAGTTTCCTCCTTCCTATTTTAAATATTAATCTCCAAGAGAACCCATGAGGTTATCAAAATAATCATGATTATCTGCACCAGTGTTAGAAGCAGATGTGGTTAAATTATTCAGTTCTTCCTTAAGATTAGAAGGAACAGAAGAACTCGATGGCATAATATCATCTGAATTAAAATTAGGTTCTTCAAAACGAACCTCTGCATCTAACTTAGGTGCAGCATTATACCCAGAAGTCAAATCTTCAAATCTTTGTTGAAGTTTTTCATAAGATTTAAATGCTTCGGCCCTGGTAAACTCACTCAAATCATACTGCTGACTGTAAATTTCTCTCAACTGATCCTTACTAAAGTCACCAAGAGTTTCTTTTGTTCCAAAAGAAGATTCATCATAGTTCCAATACACCCCTTGCATACAAATTCTCATATTGAAATTTGCACCATGCCACAAATTAGTGGGGTCAATTGGTTCAATATCAGCAAACTTGGGTTTCATTGCTCCTGTAATTTTTTCAAAAATCTTAGGACCAAATTCAAAAATCCAAACTTTACCTTCATTACTAGGATTTGCAGGATCCTTAACAACATAGATATTTGCAAAATACTTTAGTTTACGTTTACGATATGATGCAAGTGCTTTATCCTTTTCATCCTTGGTCTTCCAAAGTTCGGTATTTGCATCACAAACAGGACATTTGCGACCTACAGTGGTTGGGCACTGTTCAATGTAAAGTCGTTTCTTATCCCCATTTACATTGAAATTATGCTGCCAACGTTGGACCCAAGGAAGTTCATTGCCATGAGATGGTGGAAGGAATCTAATAATAGCACTACCAGTACCAGATTTACCCATCTTAGGTTTCCACAATCGTTCATCATGATACCCACTCTTTGTTTCAAGAGATGCTGTCAATTTCTCAAGGAGTGATCCCTGAGATTCAAGTGCGTCAAAAGACATTCTTTAATTCTCCGTATAAATCGTTATTTTTCTGTATGTGTCGTTGACTCGACAACGTATTTAGAATAGCACAGAAATCAATCTGTGTCAAGCAATCCAATGTCACTGGAAGATTTCATGGCGTCAATTGCTTCCCTTGCTTTCTTAAAAAGTTTAGCATTAATCTCAACCGGTGGCAACCCCATCTGCTTTGCTGCTAGTCTAAAGTTTTCTTTCAATAAATCAGCGTCTTCATCACCTTCCATTAAATGAATTCTTGTGTAAATAATTTCTTGAATATCAATAAGACGATACATATTATCAAATAATTCAATCTTATCTTCTTTAGATGCTTCTTTTATTGTTGGAAGTTTTCTTGTAACTTCTTTATACAATTCGTTTGCTCGAAGCATTTCTTTTTTAACTATCTCTGACGTAAATAAACTCATATTTTTTTTAAAATAATTTCTTTTACTTGGTTAGGATCTCCGGAAATAAATGGATCATATTTTTTCAATGTGAATGAAAGTTGTTTCCAGATTATATCATCTTCCAAAAGTTTGTCATATCTATCAATGAATCCAGTCAATCTATTTAACATTAGTAAAGTTTCCATCATAATTCTACCACCAAGGAACAATTTTAAAATATCTGAGTGAGATGAATTTTTACACTGCATACATTCATTAATAGTATCACACCTATCAAGAATAACATCGATATCAGTTGAAAATAGATATGAAAAACTTTGCATTTTCTTTTGCCAATTTATATAATTATCATTATTCATTTGAATAATATGAAAATTTGAATTGACAAGAAAATTAGAAACAAAATATTCAATGACTTGTTCTTTATTAGTATACTTATTAGAAATTTTTTCAAAAAAGTATTTGTCTGGTCTTTTTGAATATGCTTTTTCTGTTGTCTTTACTGAACCCTGGTATTTAAAATAATCATATGTTTTCCTACTAAAGTGAGTTTTCAATGCAACGTAAGTAGAATAAACTTGAAATGAATTCATAATCAAATTGGCAAAACACCTCTAGTAGTTTTTTTAATGTAGTTCAGACGAGTTGCCTCTGCTTTAATCTTTTCTTTAAGTGCAGGAGCAATTAATTTTACAATTGAGTCTACTTCAATATCTTTTGATTCACAAAAGTTACAAATGGCATCAATGTAATTAATAGTCTTGTTACTATTCTTGACGATAGTTTCTATAGTCAAGGAAAATTTATTTTTATCCATAAAACTATCTTCAATTAATTCATTAATATTTTTATTTTTTTTAATGGGCATTAACATACTCTGCAATGTAATCTTTTAACAGAGGCACAAAATCATCAGGATTTTCTTTGAAAATTTGAGTCTGACCAGTATTGCATGTAATTGCGGTTACAATCTGTGAAATTTTTAGTCCAGATAGTTCTTCATACATTTTTGCATATCCAGTTTCCTGGACAAAATATGATTCAATCCATTCTTTTTTCTTTTCTTTTGCTGAAGTTTTAAAGTCAATGATAGACAAAACTCCATCAAACTCTGCAATACAGTCTACTCTTCCTGCAATACCAAACTCATGACTATACAGAGGTGCCTCTTGGAAGTGAATATTATCGATGCGATTATACATTGCTTTCGCTTGTTTAAATAACATCAATGCTAAAAAACTTTCCTTATATTTGTCAAGATCTAACTCATTATTGAGATAGTCTTCTACTATACTATGTAGAGTGGTTCCAGCAGATGATGCTTGATGAGAAACACGATTTGCCTCATCATTCCCAACTCTTTTTCTCCAAGCAGCAATTCCCTTTCTGTTTCTATAAGAACATATGGTAGAGATTGATGGATATTGTTTATCGCCCACAGTGTATACTCTTTTACCATTTGTCGCCGTTTTTGCACTAAGGTTTTCTAAGAGTACCTCAGGTTTAACATGATTAAACATAAAATTAAAGTTCAGGTTTCAGTTTAAGTTTACTAAGAAGATATGAACGAACAAGACCACTTCTTACAATATCATCGACATCAAATTCAACATGGACAAACTCATCCATAATTTCTAGAATCTCCATGAAATTTAAGATGCCATTCTTCTCAGCAGATTTTACAAGATCTGTTTGTCGAACATCTCCGGCAAAAATAATTTTACAATCTTTACCAACACGAGTAATGATAGAATCTAATTCATGAAAACTTAGATTTTGACACTCATCAACAATAATAATTGAATTATTTAATGTTGTTCCACGAAGGAATGATGTACTCCAAAAAGAAATAGTTTGTTGTTCCATGAGATTATCATACAACATATCATAAGAAGGATCATCAGGCATTTTGAACATATATTCTACCATATTCTTATAAGGAATTTGATAGAGTCTTGACTTATCAGCATGATCTCCTGGAAGAAATCCAATTTCTCTAGTAGGAACAAGAGAACGAACCATGTACAATTTATCGTAATTAGATATTCCGGAAAGGATTTCTTTCAATGCTAAGTACATTGCAATAAAAGTTTTACCTGTTCCTGCACATCCATATAAAAATAAATTTTTACCCTCATCATATGCATCAAATACTTTAGATTGATTTGGAGTTATGGGTTGAATTTCTTTTAAATGATTAACATTGATTGGTTTTTTACGTCTCATTGTTTTAGGAGTACTATTAACAAAATCGAATTGAGTTTCCTTTCTCTTTCTTGCCATATATTTAATGTGTATTAATATTTGAACCGAAGTTTGCTTTTTTGATTGACTTCAATACGTCTCTAAACCCATCCGGAACTGGATTTTTAACACCGGCAGAACTTACAAGACCAGGAAATGAATCATGATACTGTTCAAGATGTGGATTATCATCTTTATATTTATCGAGTAAAGTGAAACTCATAGTAACTTCAGTTACTTCTCCGTTATCTTTATTCCTGAATTGATAAGTTGGCATCGCCTTCCCCCTCCTTTTGTTTATTAAATCCAAATGGACCTGCTGATTTTTCTTCTAGTGCCACCTTCAATGCGACACCACCGACTGCCTCCATACATTTAAGAATGTCTTCGGTCTTAGCATCTTCACCAAGTTCTTTGGCAATGTACCAATATTTTGGCCAGAATGTTTCTCCTGCCCTTTGGTAATCATCAAGTGTTAGTAGTTTCATGGGTTGACCATCCTAATGCTTCAGAGGTAATTGGAAATTGACCTGCAAACAAACACTTACATTCATTTGCAATGTCCATGTGCTCTTTTTGTGTGCCATTGGCAGAGCGTAGTTCTATATAGTGGATCCATGAACGAACTGAACCCGTCATGTATAACTTGGTGGGTGTTGCCAGTGGTAATACAAATCTTGCACACTCTTTTGCAATCCCGTGATCAAGCATTGTCTGATAAAGATCCATAGCAGAAAGAAAGTGTCGCTGAATCTGAATCTGAAATTCTTGTTTGGTAAAATCGTCAATATCATCAATCGAATTCTGACGATTCTTTTTATCCTGACGACGTAAATCAAACATAGGAATAGTTCCTGCTAACAAAGAACTGTCAGCGTAACGTTGTGAGAACTCTTGGAAAGTAAATGAACGATGTCTGAGGATCTGTGCTGCAAGTCCCCTGGTAGTCTCGATCTCAAGCGTCATGAATGCCTGCTCAAAGACGCTCCAGTGGTTGTGTTCAATGCAATAGGATAAAAGACCAGCAACCTTTGGATTCTCTTGATTAGAGGGGTTGCTCACCCTTGCCACATACCCCATGTGTCCTTCAGCATCTGGGGTAACACTAATAACTTTAACTTGCATAATACGCTTGATAATATTTTACGATGCCAGATGAACTGACGTGTCCTTGAGATACCCAATCATGACAACAGTTTTGAATTTTTTCCATACTGTGCATTGGTTCTCCATTTTTTTGTGCTAGACCACCATACTTATTAAGAAGAATGGTGTATACCGCTTGGCGTAGTTCCATACGCTCTTCATTGTAGCGCCAATCTTCGTTCATTTTTTTTCTTTTTTAGGTTTGTTACCCCAAAGTTTCGGATTAACCATACCATACATAGTTTCCATTGTCAAGATTTTACCCCCTACTGGTTTAAGGATATCATGATAAGCATCAAACACTTTGACGTTCTTAGGACCACATGCATGATCATAATGAACTTCTCCATCAATTTCATACACTACTAACACAGCATTGTATGGCCAATCTTTTTTGTTAATAGTTTTAGGATCGCAATCATGAGAAAAAACTACTACGTCATACTTAGATCGTAGCAGTTTCTTATCAGCGTCTGTTAGATTGAAATTCATCGATGAGTTCTCGGATTCGGTCTCTACAGAATCCTGGATTTGATAGGGTGACTCTGTGGAAAGTTTCTCTGTCATTCTGCTCCTCTTCTATACACTTTTTAATCATGTAGATAACTCTATCTTCGTTTACTATATTCACTATCGAGAAGTCTCTACTTTAGTATTCCAACTCATTTCGGGAAATGCTTCTTGTACCACAGCACTAGTGATACGATACTTAGATTGAAGTTGTTTGTCTTTTACTAAGACTAAAATTTCTGCTTCAGATTCATGCAGTCCTTCAAGAAGTTGGATAAACATTGTCTCTCTTTTCATATTGGTAAGAGTATTACAGTGCTTAATAAAATTAAAAAGTAACCTGTGCTCTCTGGCAAGCACTGTATGTTCAGTTCCAATCGGAGCATCATTTGGATTGTATGGAACTTCACCATCAGGAAGATCTGACTCAATTGAAGGGTCAAAGTTCCATTTTAATACAGAACGAAGTGCCTGTGAGTTATTATCACGAAGGATTTTAATCTTCTCTGTTTTTGTCTTTGCGTTTGATGCTTTTTTAATAATTTCAGAAATCAATAATTTCATAGTGGAAAAATAATCTATTGTATTTAGTCTTCGGGAAATGGGTCAGTAGTAAATGAATCTGTTGGATCAAACTCTACACTAATTAGTTTAGTAACTTGAAATGGTAAAGGATTTCCATCTGCATCCATCATTTCTGGGTGAGGTGATACGTGGGTAACCTGATCGGATTGTTCATATTGATTGCCTACAGTTTCCATATATGATTGACAATATGCACTTGCAAACCAACCAAGAATAAATCCAATTAATGTGCCGCCAACAATAATTGATGCTGTAATTACGGTGATAAGTGATGAGTCCATTTTCCATGCCTCTGGTAGTTCTTCTAATTTAGGTTCTACCTCCTCAGGTTTTTCTTTGCGACTTCTCCTATCTCGCATAAAGATTTCACCTCTATTTATTGGCAAGTCTTCTTTCGTTTCTTCAATCATATAAGTTTATTTTCTTGAAAATAATGTAGAGTATCCTTAAATCCTCCAATATGTTTAGTGTTAATAGATACCTGTGGAAAAGTAGAACCTTCTCCAAACTCAGCAAAAAATTGACTCTTAGTAAAATCTCTTTCGTACTTATATTCCAAATACTTAACGCCGACACTATCAAATAACATCTTTGCCCTATCGCACCATTGACAATCTTTTTTTGAATAAAGAATTACTTCCATAACCTCGCTGGGAATGACAGTACATAGAATACCATAAAAAAGGAGGGTCGTCAACCCCCCTCACATTTAAAAATTTAATTTGTAGCAAGAAGATCTTGCCAGTTCTGGATTCTTTTTAAGTGTTCTATGCACATGACCATGAACATCTCTTTCTAAAGTAAGATGTGCTTTAGTGTGAATGATCTGAATCACCAATAACATACCAACCAAAGAAAAGTTAACCATAGTTACTGGATGAATCAAAGATTCAAGAATCTTTTTTCTTAGCATAAAAAAAGGGAACCGAAGTTCCCCGTATTCTAGCAGAGATCAGAAGGAGTACTTCAGACCCAACTTGGTTCCATAACCACGGTCAATATCACTATCACCACTACCGACGAAGGAGACCTCGCCATAAGCGCCCAGAGAGTCGGTCAACGCAAGACCGAGACCTGCCTTACCAGAAGGAACAGTATCGCTCTCAGCGCCGTCAGGGGCGACTACAGTAGCACCACCTTGGACGTAGTACGATGCCTTATCGCCAAGATTTCCTTCATATCCAACATGAAGATCAGTCGCAGTACCGCCGTAGTCAGAACCAGTCCAACCGGAGTTTGCTTCGACATTGACATAAGGACCAGCGAACGCAGCGCCAGCAGAGACAGACAGAGCAGCAGTTGCTGCGAATACAGATTTGAACATTTGTTTTTTACCTTTAGTTTACTTGTGGAATGATTACCCACAGATGATAAGAACCTCGACTGGTTCTGTTTTAGTTTGTTACTTACGTAACGTTAGAGTATTTATACTCAGATTTTTTTCGGTTATTCGGATAACCGAAAGCGGGATGTCGGAATCGAACCGACGACGAAAGGTTGGAAACCTTTAGTTTTGCCTCTAAACTAATCCCGCAAGAAGGGAGAATAATCTCCCTGCACTTCCTTCACACAAGAGATAGAATACTACAAAATTTAATTTTTGTCAAGCACCCTTACCAATGTAGTGGTACAGTTTATACTTTGGACTATATCGTCTTATGTATTTCTCAGCATGTTCATGACAAACAAACCAACACTTTTTATTTTCACTTTGATCATCCAAAAAATACGGAAATGTATTAACGTAAGGAAATAATTCTTTCTTTTTAGAATTAAGTATCTTTATTTCCTTCGGTGTCACCTTTGAATGTTGTGATTTTTTCACCGGTTTCTGTGATAAACCCACTTTCGGTTTCGTATGAGTCTT
>Ga0181369_1000264_pt1 | contig 14907 bp, 17 predicted proteins | sample LowvirmetaG_8_FD_130088 | JGI IMG/M metagenome (GOLD analysis project Ga0181369, IMG submission 130088) | Marine viral communities from the Subarctic Pacific Ocean - Lowphox_04 viral metaG | ecosystem: Environmental > Aquatic > Marine > Oceanic | place: Subarctic Pacific Ocean | collected... | reverse complement strand
TTGAAAATCTTCATTTCCATTTTCATCAAGTAAACAAATCTCACCATCAAATACAGTATTAATAATACCTGTTGCCTCAATCGCTTCTTTAACTTTATTTAACGTAGTTAATTCTTTACCCATTCTAGAATAAAGTGTACATTCACCTTCATAATTAACTACAGCTAAACACCTAACACCATCTAATTTTCTTGATGCCCACCAATTATCATTTTGCCAATCACATTTACCATCATATTCTTTAGCTAATGCAACTTTAAATGTAGGTATTAATCCTGATATTGCCTTATTGATTATTGAGTCACCTGCTCTAATACCTAAATCTTTATCTATTATTTTATAAATTAAATACCAATCAACATTTTTAGTAGCAAATCCATTAACTAATTCAATTGCAGCATGACCTGTAACTTCTCTATTAGTTAATTTATCTAACAACTCAAATAAAGTATAATCTGTGTAACTTACTTTATCACTATTCTTTTTACAAGTTTTACTTGTAACATGATATTGTTTATAGGGATTATAAGTATATTCTAATACTTTATGAATAAATGGGCCTGCATCCTTTATTATTTGAATTTTTTCTGTGCTACTGCTTGTAGCACGCATTTTATCTATAAAATTTTGTAATTCTGTCATAACCTTTATTTATTTATTTATTTTTAACTCTAATGCTTTTATGTGTTTACATTTACCATCAAACGCCCTCCATCTACCTGGACAATTACAATGAAATTTGCCTGATTCTGGGTAATATACCGTTTTATACGTTTTATTTGTGTTACTACTGCTAACAGTTATTACAACTATGGGTTCTTGTTTAACTTTAGGTTTAGGTTTAATCCATTCTATATCATCAACTGTAGTACCTTTAATTACTTCTTTCCACATAGGCATTAAATATGTTTTACCCCCTATATTTGCTATTGTTGGGGGTAAAACTTCACCTTTATATTCATATTTAAATCGATTTGCAAATATAGTTGAACCAAATCCACTACCAGGTATGCTTAATGCACCTTTAGTGTGAATTATTCTTGACCTATAATTCCCATGTTTATTTAAATTTGTAAATTTCCATAATGCCATATAATGTAACCTTTATTTTATACGTGAATATACGAAAAATAATTATGGGAACCAAATTGGTTCCCATTTTTCTTATGTTTATCTTTTCGAAAATATTTCTTCCTATTCCTATGAGGACTAGGTGTCTTCATGGCATCATACCATTCATGCTGAGTAAGTGTTATTATTTTTAAATTTTTCATCTTTAATTGATTGTAAATCTAGACTTAAGGCCATACATAAATTTTTTAATTGGCCTGCATTATGGATTGCCATAAAATCTTCTTCAGTCATATGATTAAATAATGATAACGTACTTAATCTTATATTATTTTCCTTGGCCTCTATACGCTTTGACATAATTTTTGCTTTGTTTGCTTCTACTTGTGTTATTTTTTGAATGTACTCCAGGTCGTTTTTTACGCTTATTAGCTTTATAATCCGATACAACAATTCGTGCCATAATCTTTTTATCATAAATATAACGTATATCCAGAAAAACGCTGCATGTATGTAGTTATTTTTACTCCATTACCATCTTTTCTTACTTTACCATTTCTAAACCATTTTCTGACACTACCAGCTCCTCCTAAATGTGCAGCTGCTAATAAACCTGATTCTGTTACTAATATACCATTTACAATTTGACCATCAAACTTATCTATGTATTTTTGTAATTTTTTCTTATTATACTTTAAAAGTTGTTGCATCGCATACTCTTGTAAATCAGGGCTATTTAAAAATGCTTCTTTAGTAACTTTAATTTTTAATGTTTTTAATGTTGATTTACCAAATTGATATTTACCCATATAACCATACCTGTTTACAACAAAATATCTATTACCTGATTCTTGATGTCCTATAGCGAATAAAAATTCATTCATGCCTTTAATTTCAATAACCTCTTTTTTAATATCTTTAATCTCCAATACTGGTAATTCTTGGGATATTGGTTTATTTGAAGGTATAATAAATAATATAAATAATAATAAAAATGTTCTCATAATTAAGATTTTGATTTTAAATAATCCAGGGCACTAACAATTTTTTGACAACGCTCATAATCTTCATACTCTTCCATTGTAGTTAAATTCTGTTCTAATGTTTCAATCATATCAGGACGATCAATCATAATATCATATGTTACATCTTCATCTTTAGTATAGATAGATACTACTGGTATTGTTACTCTTTTTGTTTTTAGATTTTTTATAGCAGTATCTACAATTAAATCATTTAGTTCTTTCATTCCATCTTTAAAGATATTATTTACTTCTCCTATAGTATTAAATTCCCAATTGTGTTTAAATTTCATAATTAAAAGTTTTTTAGAAAGTCACCTTTCATTGTTTTAGATTTTAACTGTTGAGCTTTTTCATCATTTTTAAGCATTTTATCAGTTAATTTTTCTAAATGTCTAGATTTTTGTTTATCATAATCTTTAGTTATTTTATGATATTTTTTATCTAATGATCTAGCTCGTCTTGCTTTTTTCATATTCTTGAAATATATTGGTTAACATCATCTTTATCATCATCTAAGCCTAATTCTTTTAAACGTTGTAAATGATAATCATCAACTTCCCACTCTACTTTTTCTGTAGTTCCAAAATGTTCCTGTTTAGTTTCAATTTGCTTAACATCTTTATCATTGAAAATGTCTCCCACAGTTAAAAAATAATGATTATAACACAATAGCTGAACGTTATCTAAGCTGTAATTATTGCTATTATTATCTTGAAAATGAAGTAACAAAGGCATTTTATAATCTAATACTCGCCTTTCTTTAAAAGAACATACAGCACATTCCTCTGATAAATATCCTTGCTCTATTAAAGCGTATTTAAGTTTATTAGGATTAAATGAAGATGCTGCTATTCTACCCTCAATTATTTCTAACATATGAGGCATTTTTTTAGGTCCTTTTAAAAATTTAGGAATACCTTTACCACTTTGATTTTTATGCCCATCAAATAATTTATATAACTTAGCCCATTTCTTGTAGTGTTGATATGATACATGAAGATACCTAGCAGCTGCCATATTTGATTTTGTTTTGGCTTGAGCTGCTAAAATTTGTTCTTTAGATAGTGGTTTTGCCTTAGGCATTAGCTTCTATCTTTATCTGTATTATTAATAATTTGGAATGGACCTTGCAAATTACGTTCTTCTTTGTCCATATTTAACATTTCAGCTTTTGCTGTTTTAGTATCACCACGTTCAATAGCTGTTGCTAATACAAAGTTTTGGTATTGATCTTCTTCCATAACAATAGTTTCAGTGTAAGTATGATCACCTGATCCTCTTGTTACAGGGATGCCTCTTTTAGCACCAACTGTTGAGCAATTAACACAAAAATCATATCCAAATTTGGTTAACCTTAATTCGGGCATGTCTTTTTTACATCTAATACATGGAATCATTTTCACAGTACGGGGGGTTTTAATAGTCTGTTGCATAAATATATAACCTTTTAAAAATTAGGCCGGAATATACGAACTATTTATTAGGAAACCACATATTCTTGCATAGAAATTACCCAAATTTTTAAATTACCTAATTCAAATTCACCTATCTCACCACTATCTTGAATAATAGCTGGTAGTTGGTTTATATAAATAAAATCTTGTTGGGTAAATTGTTGAGCATCTATGCTAACTAAAATATTATTTTGTTTTTCATTATCAAAAGGTTTTAATTTTTGATATAAATCAATAACTGTATTTGGTGATTCTAATGTAATGTAATTATCAATTAATGAAGGAATGTTCCCCTCATCTACATAAATAGTATCAAACCAAGGCTCTAACATTGCTAATAGTTGATCAGTACAATTTTTAATAATTAACCCTTTATCATATTTAGGATTAATAATAGGATATTGATATGAATCATTTTGAATCCATTCACCCCATTTTCTTAAAAATTCTCTTCTACATCTACTCATTGTTTCTTTATAGTCTGAATTTTCAATTCCTACACCTTTATTCCATCTATGGCCTCTACACGTCATATGGTAACATAGGGCATCTCTAGACTGAATCATTTCATACCCATTATTAATCCAACGATTAAATATATCTGAATCTTCATAACCATAAGGGGTAAATCTTTGGTCATGACCCCCTATACTTAAATGATCTTCTTTATATAACATCCAAGGTGCAAATATACCTTTTGTAGTTATATCTTTATCTTTTTTAGCAGTATCTATAACAAAGTTTTCAAACACATCCCAAGTAAAATCATTATAATCTACACCAAAATTTTGTGTATGTTTTTCTAAACCAGAAGGATGGATTGGTGGCTCAATTCTTGTGGCGCATACTACACTTAAAGGTTTAAGATGTTTTAACATATTTTCAAAATATCCTGGTCCTATAATCATATCCGAGTGTAATATAGACACTATAGATGTCTTAGCCCTTCTCATTCCCTCATCATACCAGTATGTATGTCCTTTTCTTTCTTTATCTATAATAACAGTTAAATTTTTATCATTTAAAGTATTTAACCATATATCAGTACCATCTTCGGATGCATCATCTATAATAATCATGGGTACATTAGGAGCATATTTCTTTATACTCTGATATGTGTTTTTTAAATGTTCTAATGTATTATGACTGGGTATTATTACAGTATGTTGTTCATTTCTTTTTTCCATATACTTAAATCATAATGTTTTCTATATAATTTTTTAGACTGCTTACTACATTTATTATAAAATTCTTTATCGTTTTTTAGCTTAGTAGCTAATATACGAGCTTTTTCTACATCATCCACAGATACTGCTAATTCAGGATGACATAATCTTTGGGTATCAACATCTTTATTTCCAATACAAGGTATACCAAGATAAGCACAATTTAAACTAAATGTACCTGCTGCTACTGTTGGCATTAAATGTACTGCGTATTTAAACGTTGATAGTTCATTTATCCAAGCAGCCCAAGATAATCTACGTAAATGGTTTAAGTCTGGTATATTACCTTCTAATTTGCGTTTGGCATGTGATTCTTGAGCCCACTTTTCACATTTAAATTCGTTTGCTACTATATAGCTTTGAAACCCACCATACCATCTTGCAAAGTTACCGCCTACAATTACTTTATCTTCTTTAGAAGGATTAATATGTTTAATTAAATCTTCTATTAATAATGTTTTTATTACTCTAACATTTATACTAGGAAATAATCCCTTATAAAACTTTTTATCTATTTCATTATGGGAAAATATAGTATCACATTTAGATAAAATATTATAAAAATTAAACTGATCTATAATATTATAATCATTAAACCACCAATTGGGGCCTTCTTGGATGTAATGTATTTTTTTATTATTTTTCTTTAAAATATCAATAAAATTAGAAGAATATAAACCTGATACTGGATTGGGTGTTTCTGAAATTTCACTTCCTTCGGCACTTAAATTTAATTTACCTTTAGGTAAGATTAAAAATACATGATTATAATTTTTTACATCATTATATAAATACAAATTTTTATGGTCAGCATTTAATGCATTCATCCAGGCAAATTCAGTACGCATATTAGTATGATTAGAAGGTATTTTACCTTCAAAACCCATTTCTGATAAAAATATTATTTTATCTATCATATTAAATCTTTAACATCTTTTGTATCCCAATATTCTACCATATCATCTAACATAGATTCAAATGAATATTTAGGCTTCCAACCTAAACCTCTTAATAAAGTAGAATCACCTTTTAAATCATGTAATTCTTCTGCTCTATAATATTTAGGATCCACTGTTATATAATCTCTATAGTCTAAATTTAATTTACTAAAAACATAATCACATAAATCTCTAACACTATGTGATATACCAGTAGCACAAACATAATCATTTGGTGTATCCTGTTGTAACATTAACCACATAGCTTCAACATAATCCTTAGCATGACCCCAATCTCTAGTAGAATCTAAATTACCTAATGCTAATTTATCTTTTAAACCTTTACTAATCTGAACTGCTGTTTTTACTACTTTGTTAGTTACAAAGTTAGTACCTCGTCTTGGGGATTCATGGTTAAATAATATACCATTTGATATAAACATACCATAAGAATTTCTATAATTTCTACATATATTATACGAGAATACTTTAGCACAACCATAGGGCGACACAGGATGTAAAGGTGTTGTTTCCCTTTGGTATCCATCGTTATCTATTGAATTACCGAACATTTCTGATGATGATGCTTGGTATATTTTAGCTTTTGGATTTGTTAATTTAACTGCTTCTAATAACTTAAGTGTACCAATTCCCGTAGTTTGGGCAGTATAAATAGGTTGGTCAAAACTTATTCTTACATGGGACTGAGCTGCCAAATTATAGATTTCATCTGGCTGACATAATTGTATTACTCTAATAAGTGAAGATAAATCATTTAAATCAGCATATTCTAAATTAATTTGTTTGAATATATTATTACTAATCCTAGCCGTTTGATTTTCAGCTACAGAATTTCTTTTAACTGTACCCCATATTTGATATCCTTTTTTTAATAAAAATTCAGCTAAGTATGAACCATCTTGCCCATTTATACCTGTAATTAATGCTATTTTACTCATATTTATTAACTATTGTTGTAATTTGATTAATTTCATCCTCTGTTAAATCTTGGTGGTTTGGAATATAAAATCCTATTTTATTTACTAATTCACAATTAGGTAATGATGGGATATCATTTTCATTATACCACATAGGTTTAGTAGCCATATTACCTGCTATTAAGGGTCTAACTTCTATATTATTATTTTGTAACTCTTGGACTATCTCATTTCTATTTGTATTTAATATAGGAATAGCAAAACTGGAGACAAAATCATTTTCATTTTCTTTTAATTTTAAAATATTATTTTTTAATTTACGTCTGTAATGGTGGAAATTAGCTCTACGTTTATAAGAATATTCATCTAATTTATCTATTGCTCTTAAACCAATAAAAGCTTGCAAATCAGTTGATCTAACATTTAATCCAGGTACATAGAAATTATATAATGAATCAAAATCATTACTATTAAATTCTTTTCTTAATTTAGTTTGAGCATTTTTAGGTAAATCTCTATCCCAACCATGGCTTCTCATCATTAAAAGTAAATGATATAGCTCTTCATCATCTGTGTTTATAAATCCTCCTTCTATAGTAGATAAATGGTGACCAAAATACATTGAATAAAATGAAGCTAAACCAAAACTACCTAAATATTTATTTTGATTTTTAGATCCCATACTTTCACAAACATCTTCAAGGAGTGTTACATTATATTGTTCACATAATAAAACTATTTCTTCCATGTTTGGAACTAATCCAAGTGGTGATACTAATATAAAAGTTGAAGGGTCGTGTTCTTGAAATAATTGTTCTAAGTGTTTTAAATCACAAGATAAATCTTCTAAATTACAATCACACATATAAGTTTCATATCCTAACAACATAGGTGAACTTACATCTGTTGACCAACTTAATCCTGGGACTATGATTTTATCATTTCTTAATTTGCTATGATATTTTAGGGCTGCTAGAGTTAATAATATTGAAGATGATCCTGAATTTACAAATATGGAATATTTGGTACCAATTTTAGTAGCCCATTTTTGTTCTAATTCTAGAGTTAAAGGACCTTTGGTTAACCTAGGGATTTCATCTTGGGATAACCATTCTATTAACGCATTAATATCATTTTTATCAATTGTATCACTTACTAATTTTACCATAAACTTGTTTTAATCCTTCTTTTAAATCTGTGAATTTAAAATTAGGGAATATTTTTAATAATTTTTTATTACTTACATCTTTTCTGTATTGGCCATCTAATTCAGGCTTATCATATACAATTTTATAGTCATTGCCTGTGGCTTTTAATGCCATTTTAGCCATATTATCAATTGAATAATTAAAATCAGGAGCAACATTAAAACTTTCAGTTACATTATTATCAATAACTAATTTAATAATATCTGCTAAATCTCTAGCATACATAAATTGTCTTAAGGGTTTACCTGTACCTAATAAATGTAATGTTTTATCTTTACTATTCCTAATTTTATTTAATAAAGCTGTTATAAAATGCATTTTGCTTTCATCATGCATATTATCATAATCTCCATACAAATTACATGGAATTAAATAATTATATTTAGTCCCAAATTGTTTATTATAAGCATCAATTTGAACTGCTAAACAACGTTTAGCATAACCATAACTAAAATTAGAAGGTGGTGGTGGTCCTATAAATAAATCTTCTTCTTTCATAGGATAATTATCAACTACACTAGGATAAATGCAAGTACTTAAAATTCCTATAAACCTTTTTACATTATATTCTTTACATACTTTAACAATATTAGTATTTATTAAAATATTATCATCAAAATAATCAGCTGGGTATTTTAGATTATCTTGTATTCCTCCTACACGGGCAGCTAAATGTACAACTATATCTGGGTTATGTAATGAAATTAACCATTTAACTTTATTTATGTCAGTTAAATCACAATCTTTACTACTTAAATAAATAGCATTAGGTAATATTTCTTTTAAATGTTTACCTACTAAACCCGAACCTCCTGTTACTATAATTTTACTCATTTATTATATTTTTAAAAATCCAATCTTCAGTTACATTATATTCTTTACTTTTTTCAAGATTATCCTTTATGGCATCTAATTTAGATTCGTATAAATTTTTATTTAAAGTAGGTAATATAATATTTAATTCCTCTAATGTGTTAAAAGTAATTATGCCATCCAAATTAAAATAATCCTTTAAATTAGAACAACCCCAATAGATAGGAATAGTACCAACAGCAAAACAATCAATTAGTTTTTCAGTAAAATAATTATCTGTTTTTGAATTTTCTATTACAATAGAATACCTATAATCTACTAATGATTCTTCTTTATTATTAACAGGGTTTGGTGTACCTCTACCAAATAAATCTATATTTTTAATATTATTAGCAACTTGATGTCTTAATTTATGTCCCTCAAACACTGTTTTATTTGAGTAAATCATTGATATATCTTTAGACTTATTAGTTATTTTAAAATTAGAATCTTTAATCCAACAACCCCCAAAAGGAACAAATTTAGTTTTATTTGGAAACTTATTTAATAAATCCTTATCATGAGTAAGAATATAATCAAAATTGTTCATATATATTTCAAATTCATCATAGCGTTTTGGATAAACTTCTCTAGTTTCCATTAACCAACCAATTTTTTTATCTGTTATAACATTTTCAATATCTCCGTTATTTAAACATTCATCTATAAACAAAGTTATACCTTTATAGTTTTTAATATCTCTTACAAATTTAATATGTTTAGATATTTTACCATGTACTGTAGAATATCGACCATTATCTTTAGCTAAATGTCTACAAGCATTATCAAATAAATTAATTTCTATTTTAGGAACATCCTCACTTAAACAAACCCAATTATCGGGGAATAGGTCTATTGTCGTCCAATCAGAATATTTGCTACCAAACCATTTATTAGGATATACTACTATTTTATTTTTATTAGGGTTCAAATAAGCTCCCCACCAACTAAAAGTTGAATTAGCAATAACATTATGTTCACATTCTGACATTTGATATAGATCTTCAAAATCGTTATTGTTTTGAATAAAAGTAAAATCCTTCCCTTTAAAATTTTCTTTACACCATTCAATATCATCACTAAAAACTAAAAATTTATATCCTTTAAAATAGTCAATAGCATTTTTATAATAATCAATACTTAAGTTGTAATGGTATTCAGATAGATTTACATAATCTCCTCTTCTAACATGCATAGAAACATATCCCTTTTTTTCTTTATAATTAGGGTTTTCAAACATTTTAATAACTTCATCTTTACAATGATCAAAATATTTATATGATTGAAGATTACCAGAAAGTTTAATGTTTTCTCCTGAAGGTATTTGTAAATTTGGTTGGTATGAAAAATCTATTGGTTCACATTTTATATTTTTAAATGTATTTAGTGGGGAGGGTAATATTTTTAAATTTCTAAATAAGTTATCTTTATAAGTTGAAGGATGACCATGTAGTGTACCTACGTGGCTTAAATCAGAAACAACTTCTAGATTATGTTTTTTACTTAATCCATGAGATGCTGCTATTTGAAACATCATATTTCCTAAACCGCCAGCTAATATAGGCTGTATTTTTGAGATAGTAGGAATTCTTTTAGAAGGAGGGATTTGTCTTATTACTCTTTCTGTTTGTTTTTGATGGTCTAATAAAGTAGTACTTTCTGCATTTTCATTTGCTAAATTATAAACATATATAGGTTCATCTACCCTATGTATACGATTTTTTCCTGCCATTTCAACCATAGGCATACACATTGCAAAATCAGCAGCAGCATTAAAATATTTATTAGTTCTTGGGTCTACTACACTTTCCTTTTGAACTCTATCCATTAAATGGAATTTATATGTTTTTAAGTGGGAATATGGAAATATATTATTTCTATAATTATTGGCTTTATCTACATTATCATCTAAATGGAGTTGGTAATGACCACCTAATTTACCACTAGGGTATTCAATATACTGACCGTAAGTCATCCATATGTCTGGGTTTTGGTATACTTGATCTAAATACTGGAATACAAAAGGATGCATTAACCAATCATCTGCATCCACTTCTACTATAATATCCTCATTAGATATAAGGTTATTATCCTTTAAATAATTTAAACAACCAAAATAATTATTTACTTGGCTTTCTTGTACAGGATTATCAAATAAAATAAAACGTTCATCATTTTCTATGTGTTTACTAATTTCATTTCTAGTTTTATCCTTAGATTTATCATAACCATATATAGCTGTAAAATTTTGGTATGACTGTTGTTTGATACTATTAATACTATAACCTACCCATTTCTCTGCATTATAACAAGGAGTTATTACTACAAATTTATTTTTCATAATGTATTATAATATTTATTTTGTTTCTCTTGTCTATTTATTTCTTTCGGATGGTATAGGACAAACTCTTCTTCTTGAGGTAAAGTAGCGTAAGTTCTAAATCCTTCTAACCTTTCATGAACTTTATTAATCCACTTTATATTTGATTTGTTTTTCCAAATACGCCATTGGTAATCAGGCCAGTTAACCCATCCTTTTTTATTTACATTCCAACCCCATTTATTAATATGCTCTTGAGTTAACCTCTCTACTGTATTAACTCTAGGAACTAAATAAACTTCATTGTTAGGGTTGTTAGTTAGTATTTCCGGTAGATATTCTAGAAGTAATTTATGTGGGGTTTCATCAGCATCAATTTGGAATATATAATCTCCAACGCATAAATCCTTTAAATAATTTTTCCAATCAGCAAAATGGTTTTTAAATACTTTAGAAGTTAATTTTATATGTTCATTCTCTTTTAATTCTACTAAGTATTCCCACACTTCTGCTGTCCCTGATTTTTTGTCAAATAAAACTACTATTTCATCTTCTTCTCTAATATTTAACATAAGAATAGATATTAGCTTTTGAATCTCTTTGTATTCATTACATACTGTTACAGCATAACTTATTCTCATAAACTTTTTATATAATCTTTTAATTTATCAGAGGGTTTCCAATTTAGTTTTTTTAGAGTGTCATTGTTCTCTCTTAATGTTTCTCTATAATTACCTTTTTGATCAGGTATAAATTTTGATTCTATATGTTGGTATCTATCAAGGAACATTAAAAAGACTTCATTTATTGAATAATTCATACCTGTTCCTAACTCCCAAGCATCTGTATGTTTAGAATTTTTTATTCCTATTCTCCATAAAGCATCACATATATCATCTACATGGGTAAAATCTCTTCTTTGTTCACCATCTCCAACTATAGTAATTTTTTCACCATCTCTAACTTGTCTTCTCCATATTCCTATTACAGCAGCCCAATCACCCTCTATTACTTCATAAGGTCCATATACATTATAAAAACGAGCGATTTCAACGTCCATCCCATAAGTTAATTTATACATTTTGCAAACTTCTTCTCCTAAGTATTTATAAGTAGAATAAGGAGATTGGTAAGGATTATGCCATTTTGATGAGGAACCAGCATATACTACTTTAGCTCCCGTTAACCTAGCAAACTCACAAACTTTTTGAGTACCTGTAGTGTTTACTCTAAATGTTTCTTCAGGATCATTAAATGAGGGTTGAATTCTACTTAATGCCGCTAAATGATATATTAAATCAAAATCTTTATCCATGGTATTAATATTAGTAATATCATTACGATGGTAAACACATCCTATTTGTTCATTAGATTTTAATCCTGTTTCATAATTATCTAATGAATGAACTTTATGTCCTTCTGATAATAATCTTTTGACAAGGTTAGTTCCTATAAAACCAACCCCTCCTGTAACTAGTATTTTCATATTATTTTTATTATGGTAATAGGCCAATATACGAAAGAGCATCTATAAAATCACGTTCTTTAAAATGTTTTATAGTGGTCATATCGGCTCTATATTTTTCACCTTTATATTTTTCTTGTTCTTCTTTTGGTATTTCAATAGCTTTTACTGCACCCCAATTCCAATTTTCTGTATCAGCTCCTGATGCGAATACCATTCCATTTTCTTTAACATTAACAGTATTAGGTAACCATATTAATTTAGTTTTTGGATCAGTCCAAGCTAAATCCTTATAAATTTCAGGTAAAATACTTATTTGTTCCTTATAAAACTCAGAATCTTCTAACATTAAAGTGTTAGTCCAAAACCCACAAGATAAACTATAATAATTAGTAATGTCTTTATTTATTTCTGTTTTATAACACAAATCACCCCCAGATTTAGGACAATTTATTATTTCATCATGTTTCATATTAAACTTTATTTAATTTTGGTAATTGTAATTTAGGTAATGATAGTTCTACTTGTTTTGGAAATTCAGGTACATTTTTTTCTAAACTATTTTTAACTAATTCTTTCATTTTATCCCAACTAAAATTATTTTTAGCATAATATTTTTGCTTTTTAGAATTTTTAGAATATTGTTTATATTTTTTAAATACTTCTTTCATTGCACTTATTCCTTGTTGGGCATTTACTTGAAACCATTGAGCTTCTTTTATTAACCAATTATTAGCAGCAGAAGGATGTACATTTTCTAATTTTCCACTTAATAAAACATTACTATTTACATCTAAAAAATCTAAATGACCAGACCACCCTGATGCTATAATAGGTTTTCCTGTTGTAGAAAATTCTAATAAGGGTCTTCCATATCCTTCTCCTTTAGTAAATGAAACCATCCCTTTTACTTTTGGGTGGTTATATAATTCATTTACTTCTGAGTCATCAAATTCCCCATTTAGTAAGTAAACATTTGGTAAGTTATTTCCTCCAACTTCTTTTTTTATATTTTTGATACGATCTAAAATATTATCTCTACTAACATAGGAAGATACTCCAGTTGATGACTTTAAAATTAGGGCGGGTTTTTCTCCCCTTTTATTTTTAAAGGCTTCAAAAAAAGATTTAACTAAAACCCCAACATTTTTTCTATCATGACCATAAGCTCCCTCCATCCAATGACCAACAAATAAATAACAAAATTGTTCTCTAATACTAGATAAATCTATAGTTTTAATTTCAGATGGTTTAATTGATTTATAAGTAGTTAAATCAACTCCTTCAAATATTACTTCTATTGGTTTTTCTAATTTAACTTGTTTTACTATTTGTCCTGTTCTTTGGTCTTTTTGATCATAGACCATTCTTTGAAAAGTTTCTTTTGCAAACTTTGAGGAAACCCAATTTATATTCATTCTATTTAATCCTTCAATCCACTCTGCTTTACATGCTGTCGCTTCAATACCTGCTGTTAATCCAATATTATATTTTCCAACGGGTTGGAATTCATTAGGGATAGTTATTTGCATCCATAATTCAGGTTGTGATTTTTGCCAATCTGGATTTACTCTATGATTATTTAGAAAGCCCCATTCAGGATGATCTTCACAAAACCCCCATGAAGTTTCACCCCATCTTTGTGGAAGTAATTCTACTTTATATTTATCTAATTCAATTATAGATTTTACTATATCTCTTGATCTTGCCCCATAGCCTGAGTATGTGTCAAAAGGGCAGCTAATTACAAAACGTGGTTTACTCATTAATATATAATTTTATGATTTAAAAATTTTCCTTTATATTCATTAGCATTTACTAACTCATATTTTTCTCTTGGTTTCCAAGTATTAAATAATTCATTAAAAGCTTCCATTACTCTTTGTGCTTGGTATGGGGATGTAAAACCTGCCTCTTCACTTAAAGCCCATTCTCTCCCTTTTAATCCTCTTCTTTTTAATTCTTTTCTACCTAACTTGTAACATTCCTTGATTCTTTCCATAGCATCTTCCCATTTACATCTATCATCAAAAATATAAGGGGTTGGAGGTGAGCCTTGAATTGATCTACTTGATGGGTAAACTGGGAATGCCCATTCCCCATGTTTTTTATAAGTACCTCTATGGTTTGATGGAATATCAGCACTAGGGGTAAACCATTCTCCATTATCATCTTCAAATCTCATTTGATCTTGTAATCCACCTGTTACATTAGCAATAATTGGGGTCCCAGCTAGCATAGCTTCTGTAGTCGTTAACCCCCAACCTTCATTAGATGTTAATAATATTTGAACATCAGCTAAATTATATAACCAATTTAATTGTTGTTCAGATAATTTTTGGTCTATAAACATTACATTATCCGAATAATTTTCATCAAATAAATATTCTTTTACTTTAGGTAAATCTGT
>Ga0181369_1000262_pt1 | contig 14935 bp, 19 predicted proteins | sample LowvirmetaG_8_FD_130088 | JGI IMG/M metagenome (GOLD analysis project Ga0181369, IMG submission 130088) | Marine viral communities from the Subarctic Pacific Ocean - Lowphox_04 viral metaG | ecosystem: Environmental > Aquatic > Marine > Oceanic | place: Subarctic Pacific Ocean | collected... | reverse complement strand
GAGAGGACACTTTAAAAAGTGTCACATGGACCGCCCCAAGGGTGGTCCTTTTTTTGTATTGTAGTTCTATTGAAACGACTTACTAATGCAAAACCTTCAAATCAAAGACCGACTTGCCAAGTTACTTGCTGGAGAAAACATTATTGTGGAGCATCGTCAAGTCAGTACGGCATCGTTTGACGTTGAACTACGTTTGTTGACCCTCCCTATGTGGGTTATGTCCTCTGCTGCTGCATATGACATGCTGATTGGACATGAGGTTGGACATGCTTTATATACTCCCCTCTATGAATTAGACCAGTTCATCAGCAATCGAGATGGTTATAAGGATGGTAAGTATAAACAAGTTGAATATTCACATATGAATATTGTTGAAGATATTCGTATCGAAAATTTACTTCATAAAAAGTTTCCTGGGTTTCGTAAAACTTTTAATAAAGGTTATTCTGATCTTCATGCTATGGACTTTTTTGGTGTAGGTAAACGAGACATTGATAAGATGTCTTTTATGGATAGACTTAACCTTCACTTTAAAATAGGAAATGATGTTTTTATTAAATTTAGTGAAGAAGAATTAGATGCAATTGATAAAATTAAAAATAATGTTTGTACGTATGACGATGTTCTTGATTTTTGTTTGGAAGCAAAAGAACTCAATATAAAATCTACTGAGTTGCACAGTAATGATATGACTTGTGGTGCAGAATCTGAAAGTTCATCTTTTGATGCACCCATGGATAGTTCAGAAGACGAAGGAGATACTGTAGGTACAAAACGTTCTTCTATACCAGAAGATGAAGATGATCGGAATCCTGAAGATCGCCCAGGAACTAACCCACCGGGGTTTCCTGATGATCAACATGATGATGACATGAACGATGATGAGAATAAGGATGATGTAAACACTCAGGATTCATTTGAGTCAAACTTAAATAAACTTATTGATACTGAAACTTATGAGAGAACATATGTGAATATACCTGATGTTAAACTTGAGTCTATTTTAGTAGGACCAGAAAAAATTGAAAAAGAATGTGAAAGTTATCAAAAAATCTGGGAATATCATCTTCTTCATGAGAAGTATTATGAATTCAAAAAAGATTCTCAGAGTAGTGTTAACTATATGATTAAAGAGTTTCAGACAAAAAAAAGTGCTGATGCTTACGCAAGATCTTATTCTGCTCGTACTGGAGTTCTTGATAATAAAAAACTACATGAGTTTAAATTTACTGAAAATATTTTTAAGCAGATTCAAGTAGTAAGAGATGGTCAAAATCATGGAATGATTTTTATTCTTGACTGGTCTGGATCAATGCAAAATTGCATACTAGAAACGACCAAACAATTACTTCAACTTGTTTGGTTCTGTAAGAAACAAAATATTCCTTTTGATGTTTATGCCTTCACAAATGGTTGGAATAAATTATGCAAAAATCCAAACTATCTTAAGATGAATAAATTTCATGATAGGATACAAACCATAAAGCATAATGATATTATGATTGATCCAAATCTTGATCTTTTGAATTTTATTTCTTCTAAAAGATCACCCAAAGACTTTGATAATGATTGTCGTAATCTTTTCATTATTGCTTCATTGACTAAAAATTTTTATGGGACCCGGTATCCTTCATCTTTTAATATGTCTAGTACTCCTTTGAATTCTACTATTATTGCTCTTCGTAAAATTATTCCTGAATTTTACAAGACTACTAAGGTGGATTGTCTATCTACCATTATTCTCAGTGATGGTGAATCTGATCATCTTTCTAATTTTGTTAGTTATGATAAGTCTCCGATGGCAAAATGGAAAGAGGATAGTGATTTTTATTGCTCTGCTGTTCGTCGATCTGTGATTCGTGATATTGATCTTGGGTGTGTTTATCCAGAAATTGTATGTTGTGACTATAGAAGTGGTATGAGTCAGAGTACAAAGTGTCTTCTTCAGAATCTCAAAGATCATTTCCCTTCAATGAATTTGATTGGTATCCGTCTTGTAGCACCTTCAGAGACTCAAAATTTCCTTGGTGGTTATGCTGATGATCATTGTTCACGTGCTACCTGGACAACTTCAAAGAATATTTGTTTGAAAGATACTCCTTATGATATGTTGTATGGATTATCTACTACAATCTTGAATAAAGATGTGTCTATTGATATTCCGGAGGATGCGTCAATTACCAAAATCAACAATGCAATCAGGAAATCATTAAAAGCAAAACATGCCAATCGTAAAATGCTTTGTTCTTTTATTGATACTATCTCTTGACCAATTTTAAAACTGTCTACTATGTGTAGACACCTGCCTTTATCCTTTGTATACTTATTCTGTAACCAACTCACATTATGAACACGATTCCTTCTACTGAAAACATCATCAACTATCTTTCCGACACGTTTGGTAGCAACGTCAGAGGTGCCGAATTGCATCAAGCATGCAAACACTTTGACATTTCGTATCAAACTATTACCAAACGTCTTGAAAACTATAAGATTGACAGAGGACAATGGGATTTTTCAAAAACTGTAGATAGTATTGAAAAGTCTTATCAAGCACCTGATGCATCATTAACCAAATCATTTGTTCCTCCTGTAGATGATACCTTCGTCCCTTTTGGTTCCTTCAGTGATACTAAAAAAATTATCAAATCCAATCTGTTTTATCCTACGTTTATTACAGGTTTGTCGGGAAACGGTAAAACGATTTCGGTCGAACAAGCATGTGCTCAATTGGGTCGAGAGTTTATTAGGGTGAATATCACTATTGAGACTGACGAAAGTGACTTGATTGGTAGTCTTCGTCTTAGTGATCCTAATGGAAATACAGTTACTACTTGGCATGACGGTCCAGTTGTCCAGGCATTGAAGCGTGGTGCTATTCTTCTTTTGGATGAGGTTGATCTAGCATCTAACAAGATTCTTTGTATGCAACCTATCCTTGAAGGTAAAGGTCTGTTCATTAAAATGACTGGAGAATATGTCAAACCTGCTCCTGGATTCAACATCTTTGCAACTGCAAATACCAAAGGACAAGGTAGTCCAGATGGACGTTTCATTGGAACTAACATTATGAATGAGGCATTTCTTGAAAGATTTCCTGTAACCTTTGAACAGCAGTATCCTGCAACAACTACTGAGTTGAAAATTCTCACAAAAGTCTGTGAACAGGTTGGTGTTGATGATACTGACTTCTGTATGCGTTTGATTCAGTGGGCACGTCGTTCACGTTCTTTGTTTGATGATGATCGTGTATCTGGTGAACTGATTAGCACTCGTCGTCTTGTTGCTATTATTCGTGCATATGCTATTTGGGGAAAGAAAGAGAAGGCACTTGAAGTTTGTCTTAATCGATTCTCTGATGAAATTAAAGAATCTTTCCTAGAGGCATATGATAAGTACGACGAAAACTTTGAATTAAACTCAGGTGATGTTGAGGTTGACAATGAGCAAAAAGTCTGATATTCTGGGTATTCCTAATGCTTGGTCATTACTTTATGACGAAATTGTAAAAATGGACAGAAATGACGAAAACCAAGATCACTATTTTTCAGATCTACTAGACCATACTTATATTAATAACATGCAAAACTCCTCTAACTCATCTCCCTTTAAATATAACGAAGACGAAATTGTAAAAGAACTTCTTGAGTATATTAGATCAACTTATCAACAACACTATGCTGCTAACGATCAAAATCTTCAAACTTTAGATTTTATTGAAGCAGCACATAATGATGGAGAATCTTGTTGTAGAGATAATATTATGAAATATGTTTCACGATATGATAAGAAAGGTACTGCTCGTCGTGACATTACCAAGATTATGCATTATGCTGTCCTTCTTATGCATTTCAATGACAAGAATGCAAAACTTGAAATCTATCCCCAATGAGTATGAAACTATCTGAAGAGACCAAAGAAATTCTCAGAAACTTTGCCGACATCAACAATTCAATTTTGATTCGTCCTGGCAATGAGATTAGAACTATTTCTGCTACTAATAATGTTTTTGCTAAGGCAAAAGTTGCAGAAACATTTCCTTCACAATTTGCAATTTATGATCTTGCAGAATTTTTGAATGGGTTGAGTTTGTTTGAAGATTCTGAACTTGAATTTACAAATTCACAATATGTAACTATTAAAAATAACCGTACTAAAATTAAATACTTTTATTCTGATCCTGATTTGGTAATAACTCCACCACAAAAAAATATTACTCTTGATAGTCAGTTTTCTTTTAATCTTAGTACACATATGCTAAAGTCCTTGAAGAAAGGGTCATCAGTTTTTAGTCTTCCTGATCTATGTTTGAAGTCTGATGGTTCTGAAGTTCATTTAGTTGTTGTTGATATTGATAATGTAACTTCTAATACCATGTCTTATGTTGTTGGAAAATCCGATACTGAAATTGACTTTAAATTTAAAATGGAAAATATTAAAGTAATATCGGGTGACTATCTAGTTCATGTTGCTATCTTTGATGTTGCAACTGGCAAAGGTGCTGCACAATTCATTGAAGAGAGTATGGATCTGGAGTATTTCATTGCTCTAGAACCCAAGGGAAACTATAGAAACTAATTTGCAAATTTATTATGAAACGTGATTCTTTTGTTTGGATTGAAAAGTATAGACCAAAAACTATTGATGATTGTATCCTCCCTCAAAGTACCAAGGATATTTTTAATGAGTTTGTAAAAAAGGGTCAGATTCCAAATTTACTTTTACATGGAACTGCTGGTATTGGTAAGACTACAGTAGCAAGGGCATTGTGCGAACAACTCAATACTGATTATATTGAAATTAATGGATCAGACGAAGGTAGAACACTTGAAACAGTACGAAACAAAATCAAAAATTTTGCATCGACCGTCACATTATTTGGCGAATCAGACCACAAGGTCATTATTGTTGACGAAGCTGACAACACAACCAGCGATGTACAACTCGCTCTACGGGCGAACATTGAGAAATTTCATGGTAACTGTAGGTTTATTTTCGCCTGTAACTACAAAAACAAAATTATTGAACCCATCCACTCTAGGTGTGCAGTCGTTGATTTCAAAATCACTGGTGAAGAAAAGAAAAAACTCGCACGTAAGTTTTTCGACCGTCTCAGGTTTATACTTAAGACGGAAGGTATACAATATGATGAGAAAGTTCTTCCCCAGTTAATTATAAAATTCTTCCCAGATTGGCGTAGGATTCTCAACGAGTGTCAACTATATTCAGTTGGAGGTGTGATTGATAGTGGAATTCTTTCTACTCTTTCTGAAATTAAGTTTGAACAGTTGACTACAGCATTGAAAGAAAAACGTTACAAAGGCGTACAGAAGTGGGTGTCTTCTAATTTGGATAATGAACCATCTCATATTTTTAGATCTATCTATGATAATCTTTATAAATTTTTTGATGATTCAGATGGATCTATTCCTAAAGTAGTTCTAATTCTTGGTAAGTATCAGGGACTTGCTCCCCACGTTGCTGACCAGGAAATTAATCTTATGTCTGCCTTTACAGAAATTATGATGGAGTGTACATTAAAATGAAAACTATTGAAGAAGTAAGAAAACTGTTTAGTACTTTTGATTATTCACGTGTAGATTACTGGATGTCTATTCATAGTTCTCACAGACAAGAATCGTCTGAGGATAATTTTGATACTGGAAGAGCACTAGAAGAAATTATTCAATGGTCATCGAATTGTTTTCTTTCGCGTGATCCTGGAAATAATGGATACGACAATATTGCTATTGATGATACTACATATGAATGTAAAAAAGTAAAATTAAATAAGGTGAGAGATCCGAAGAACGGATTCTATAAATTTACTATTAAAAACTCTCATCCAAATTCAGAAAAATCAGCATCTGTTTTTCTTGCTGATTATTATATTTTAGCAGATTATGATCAACGAAAAATTCTGGTTCTTCCTAAGAATAGAATTGATGTAGTTAGAAGTGCTAATACAAAAGACCCAGAATCAAAGTCTGATTATTCTGGGAATTTTCTGCCAATAAAAGGTGATGTTGTTTGGCAAGGAGATCCTAATTACCACACATCAGATTCTTGGATTGTCGGTAAAGGTAGTGTAAGAGATCATATATATCATCATGGTATGAAATATCTGATGGCATTTCTAAATCATAGTGATATGCATGGTACAAAATATTTGGAGAAATTACTAGACCATGACACTTATTAAAACACCTTTAAGGTATCCTGGTGGAAAATCCAGGGCAATTAAATATCTTAGTCAGCACCTACCTCCCATTGAGAACTATCGTGAACCGTTTCTAGGAGGCGGTTCTATGGCGCTCTACGTGACCCAAAAGTGTCCTAACGCTAAGATATGGGTGAACGATCTGTATCGTCCTCTCTACGCCTTCTGGAAGACCTTACAGACGCACGGAGAGAAGTTGTCTGCTGATCTTAGGGAACTTAAGACTGAACTGGGTGAGAGTCCTCTTGCTCATAAAGAAGCATTTCTAAATGCAAAGAGTGCTCTTGATGGCGATGATGAGTACGTCGTGGGATTTAATTTTTATGTAGTTAATAAGTGTTCTTTTAGTGGACTGTCTGAGTCATCTTCATTCAGTGAGCAGGCATCACGTCAGAACTTTACTTTTCGGGGTATAGATAAACTACCAGCAATATCTGAACTTATTCAGTATTGGCAAATTACTAATTTAAATTATACTTATCTAATGCATGGTAATGACGAGTTTGTATTTCTAGACCCTCCATACGATATCAAAGATTCGTTGTATGGTAAGAAAGGTAATATGCATAAAGGATTTGATCATGAGATGTTTGCAGGATACTGCAATAACTCTGATAGTAAGTGTATGATTACTTACAATTCTGATATTTTTGTTAAAGATAGGTTTCCTGGTTGGTATCAAAAAGATTGGGATCTTACTTATACAATGAGATCTAACTTAAAATATACTAAAGATCAGAAAAAAAGAAAAGAACTTTTGTTACTTAATTATGAAATACTCTCACAGTTTGACGGATTATTTAAAGACAATTAATGAGACAAAAATTAACTTAATGGATGGTGATGATCCAGGATGGGAAAAAAATTATCCGGCATGGGTTATAACTAAATGTCTCTCTTCACATATTGATACTATTCTATTAGCAAACCAAATGAATCTTTATTGGGAGTTGCCTAATAAACTTCAATATGATTTCTTTATAAATATTGTTAGGAAGAGAAAACGTTTCTCACCCTGGGAAAGTAAAGTAAAGTTAGATAATCTTGAAGCTATTAAGGAATATTATAATTATAGTACTCCAAAAGCACAAGAAATTTTAAAGATACTGAATAAAGAACAGATTGAATTTATTAAATCAAAATTAAAACGTGGAGGAAAGACATAATGTCTCAAGTTGCTGAAGTACAATGGACTCGTGAGAGTATGGTTGAGGTTAAAATTTCTCAACCGGATGACTTTCTCAAAGTAAGAGAAACGCTTTCAAGGATTGGTGTTGCATCTAGAAAAGAAAAAAAACTTTATCAATCCTGTCATATTTTACACAAACAGGGTAAGTATTATATTGTTCATTTTAAAGAACTGTTTGCACTAGACGGCAAAACAGCAAATCTTACATTGAATGATATTCAACGTAGAAATAGAATTACTCAACTTCTTTCTGATTGGGGATTAATTTCTATTGTGAATGTTGATAATATACTTGACATTGCACCACTCAATCAAATTAAAGTTCTTTCTTATAAAGAAAAAACTGAATGGGTATTGGAGTCAAAATATAACATTGGAAAGAAAAAACCAATTACGGCATAAATAGTATGTCGAAGTTTTTTCAGGCAATGCTCAAAAAAGACCAAGAAGGTTTTCAGTGGTGGGACGAAGGTGTCTCAACATTGGTGAGAGTTATAATCTTATTATGGGCAGGTGGTATTTTGACTTTGAATTATGTTACAATTCCCAACTGGGAACAAAATAAAATAGACCCCACATTCATTGCTAGTGTTTTTACTGGTACTCTTACTACTTTTGGAGTAACTGCAGCTAAAAATAATAGTGAACGAAAAAAGAAAAAAGAAGAGGACGAGGACGATGCAAAAATTAGTTAACGGAATTGCTCTGTTGTCTGGACTGGTATCATTATCAGTTGTAGGCGGCGGAGCATATTTGTATTTAAATAAAGATACTCTTATTGAAACTGCTAGAGAGTCTGCAATAGAAGCAGTAACTAAAACAATTACGGAATCATTACCCGGTATAATCAAATCATCTTTACCGGAAATTCCAGTACCAGTAGAACTGCCAAAACAGACTGGCGGTGTATTGCCTTTCTGAAAATTATATGAAAATTGTTAAATAGTACTGAATTGAAATATGTTACTAGTATGGCTAGATCAGTACCAGCAAAGAAAAGGAGAGATAGTCAAGATAAATTTTTCTTGTACGTAATATTCTTTCATCTTTTTACTGCAATTTCTAATATATTCAGAGACGACTAATGCCTGAAATTCGTGATGTGGAAATTAGGTCTATTGGAGAAATTGGTATTCCCCCGATTAGAAGTTTATTTACTGGACTTCCAGAACCAATAACTACCAAGATATCTCCTCCGGTAACATTAAATATAGGTACTCCTATTATAAATGTTCCTGGTTGTGTAGAAGCAAATATTAATGGACCTGGATTAATTAAAGATGATCCCAATGGGAATGTTATTTTGTGTGATGGTCAAACACCATCATTCAATCCATTAAATTATGAACCAGAAGGATCATTATTTACTGGACCCCCTCAACCAGTACCTAAATTTGATAATGGGAAAACACCAGAGATACCGAGTGTTCCACAAATACCCACAGTAGAACCACCTAATATTCCTGTGGTAACTGAAGAGAAAGAGAGTATAATTGAGGTTATAGAAGAAAATTCTTTTGTAGAAGAATACTTACCATCAGCAGCAGAAGTTTCGACAACAGTTACGATTGCCACTGCTGCCGCGGCTGCCGCTGTTTTTGGAAAACCATTGGCAGAAATTTTACTTAAGTTGATTAAACCTTTAGTAAAAAAAATAGTTCAAAAAGCTAAAACTCAAGTTGGTGTTAAGGAAGTTTTACTTTCTGTTTCTGAGAGACGCCAGTTGCAGAGGGATTTAAGGAAGTAGATGAAGGAATGGAATGTCTATGTGGATAGATAGCGTTCTTATTCATCACTGTTACGTCAGCACAAATTTTTGACATTTCTGATCCAGGGGTAAACATAATACCTTCTTTCATTAAATCTCCACAAGTTTTTAAACGAGCTAATTCAAAATCTAATCTTTTATTAGCAGTTAATTGTTGTTGTAAAGAAATTTGTGTTTCTGCTGCTTTCTTACATTGGTCTTGTAACTTTTTATCAAGTGGACGTGACCAAGTAGCAGAAAATCCAATACTTAAATTGTAGTTATCTTTTTGGCCTGTTCTAGTACGTTTGGTGAAAATTATATCACCCGGATTATCTAGAATTCCATCACCAATGGGGTTACCGTTGTCATCAAACGCACCAAAATTATCGGTGACATCATACACAGGATCATCAAAAAATGGTTCATATGGTTTAGCAGAAGTTACATTACCTGTTACGAATGGGGTAATATTTAAAGTTGGTCCCTGACACTGAATCCCACCTCCATATGTATTTGTTATATAAGGACCTTGTAACACTTGGATCGCTTGATTAGTTACAGATCCTGAAGAGTTAGCGACAGGATTAGCAGTGGCACTAACTCCTCCTACAGTATTAGCAAGTGCTTGTGAAGGTAATAGACTAATTAGTAATGTTCCTACTACTGACTGAAGATGGAAGTTGTGTCTGTGGCACTTTCTACTATTGTTTCTCTTTGAATAATTGTTTGATTGCTCAGTCCAGGTCCTTGATATGTTTCGGTAAATTGAAATCCTGCTCCTGGATTTTGTATTTGCCAGTTTTGCGAACCTATTTGCAATCCAGTCCATGTCGAAGTCACTCCGTCTATACTATTTGTTATTTCTGTTTTGGGAAGATTGATGTTTCCACTTGTTGTATCTACATTAACTCCTGTCACTGAATATTGATATCCAGTATTGTAGTCCATCGAATTGATGGTTTCTGTGATATTTGTTTTAGTTTCTGTCCTACTAGTCATCGATCCTTGTGTAAAGTTCGGTACAACTGGCACAGAATGCACTGGTTGTACTGAACTTTGAATTACACCAAGAACCAATCCAAGACAAACTGCTTCTTGTATTTTAAACATTATTCAAATACAGTAATTTCACTCACAAATTGACCTATAGCAGTAGTACCAGGACCACCTGCAGTGATGCTAACCACACCAGCAGTGTCTATAGTGCCTGCAAGAGTGCTGGCAGTACCACCTGCTTGGATGGTATTATCAGAATATAGAGTAGGTGAAGAGAAACGTCCATTTGCTCCAAGACTATCTGCAGTTACTACAGTGTCTCCAACAAATTGTGATTCTGTGAAACTATATGCTTCGCCATCAGTTGCAATTCCATATGTACCTGCATTAATAGTTGCAGGACCAGTAGCAGATGATCCTGAAAGACCTCCTAACGCCGTTACAGAAACATTGCTCCCAGAAGTTGAATAGGAAGAACCTAATCTAGTAGAAGATACTACTGGACCATCTACAGTCAACTGAACACTAGACGATAATCTACTTGTAAGACCACCTGCCATTGCAGAAGTGGATGTCATCAGAATCATACCAAAAGTTGCAAATACTTTTTTCATTTGTATATTAACTCTTGTATATTATATATGATAAATAGTACTGAGACACTTTTCGTGCGGTCTCTACAAAAGTCGGAAACCCTTATAGGCAGATACGGTTTATACTGTATCTGCTTTTTTTGTTTTTCTATAAATATTTGTGGATGCCTTCGGGGTCCACAAAATACAAACTCGCTTAATAAGGAGCATATAAATGACTGGAATTTCGCATTTCACGACGAAAGATCTTGATGCTATTTTTGATACACTAACAAGATCTAGTGTTGGGTATGATGATTTATTTTACAGACTTCATTCTTCTGGGTTAAGAACTCCACAAAATTCTTATCCTCCATATAATAAAATTAAAGTTAATGAAGAGCACTTCAAATTTGAGATTGCTCTTGCAGGATGGTCAAAGGATGATATTGAAGTTACTACCCAAACTAATTTGCTGACAATTAAATCAAAATCATCTAATGATACTTCTGATGTGAATTATGTACATAGAGGAGTAGCAACAAGAACTTTTACTAGAACGATTAATCTTTGTGACGATCAGGAGATTGGTGAAGTTGCTTTTGAAAATGGACTATTGACAATTAATATCCACAAAATTGTTCCAGATCATCAGAAGTTGAAAGTATATGAAATCAAATAATTGTACTATCCAAAAGGATAAATAAATTAAAGTGCCTATACTACAGTGAAAACCTTCCAGTCTCTCAGATTGACACTAAGATATCATGATAAATTGAATATTAAATTCTGGGATGAAAATGCTATCAGACCAGAAGTTAGAGATAAATTATTGCAGATTGGATACAAATGGGCAGAGTTTGCCAAAATTCCATTGGAAGCAATCAAAGATATTATTTTAGTTGGAGGTAATGCTAACTATAATTATACTAGATTTTCCGATTTAGATCTTCATTTAGTTGTAGACAAGAGTCAGATTGCTGACTGCCCAGAACTTTTGGATGATTATTTGAGAGATAAAAAGAAACTGTGGGCACTTATTCATGATATTAAGATTTATTCTCATCCAGTAGAGTTATATGCTCAGGATGAGAATGATCCACTTCCTGCAAATCAGGGAGTATATTCTATTTCTGATGACCAATGGATTTTGGAACCAAGACGGACAGAGGTTAATCTGTCTGACCCCTTGCTAATTCGTAAAGTCCGTGCTATGGTAGAAAAGATCGATGAACTCATAGAAAACGAAGCAAATGATTCTGACGTTTTACGTAAACTTCAGAAAAGAATTCGTGATATGAGAGCATCTGCAATTCAACAAGGTGGAGAGTTTGCACTTGAGAACCTAGTGTTCAAAGAGATACGCAATCGTGGATACCTTGATAAACTGTCAACACACATTAAAAACTTAGAGGATACAAATTTATCATTATGACTGTTAAAGTTATGCTACTTAAGTCCGGAGAGGACGTTATATCAGACGCACAAGAAGTCAAAGACAAAGAGACAAATAGTATCATTGCATATTTTTTAAAAAATCCTTATGTGATGCAACTTACAACGACTCCTATCGATGAACTAAATGAAGATGAAATTACTTCTGATGAAGATGATGAAAATGGAAGAGTAAAGATTCAAGTTAGTTATTCTCATTGGGCACCTCTCGCTAAACAGAGAGAGTTTTATATTCCAGCAGATTGGGTAGTAACTCTATATGATCCGCACGACAATATTCATAAAGATTATGTCGCAAAGCATCCTTCGGAACAAATTACTGAAGATCAAACTACTACGGAGGTTGTAAATGAATCTGAAACTGATCCTGCTGAGTGATGGAAGTTATATAATTACTTGGATTTATGAACTTCCTATTGAACCAAAAGCATTTCTTGCAAACCCATTAAAAGTTGTGAAATCGGGAAAAGGTATTGCATTAAAGAAATTTCCAGAGCATTCTGATCAAGAAATTATATTGCTTTTTTCTAATTCTATATGCACTATAGTAGAACCAGATTCCAACGTAAAATCTAAATATCTTCTGGTACATCCAGAAGAACCTGATATTGAATTACCAAAATTTGATGAACAAGAGCAACTCCTCACTGAAGAATCTTCACAAATTTTACAGTAATGTATTTTTGAGTGGAGATAAAATATTTTATATTGGATATGAGAATGGACAACGTGTTCAATATAAAGAACATTTTTGTCCAGTATTATATGCAGTTACTTCAAAAGAAAGTGAGTACAAAACTTTAGATGGAAAAAATGTTCAAAAATTTGAATTTGGCGGAATTAAAGATGCCAAAGAATTCATAACTCAACATCAAGGGGTAGAAAATTTTAAAATCTATGGTAATGAAAAGTTTTTATATCAGTATCTAGATAAAAATTTTAAAGGTGATGTTCCTTTTGATAGATCTTTACTTAAGATCTATACGCTTGATATCGAGACTACGGCAGAGAATGGATTTCCTTCAGTTAATGAAACTTCAGAGGAAATTCTTTGTCTTACCATTAAAGATTTTTCTACTAAAAAATTCATTGTATGGGGAACTCGTGAGTATGAACACGATAGAGATGATGTAGAGTATAGAGTTTTTTGGAAAGAAACTGAAATGCTTCAGGACTTTCTTAACTGGTGGGTTGAAAATACTCCAGATATTCTTACTGGATGGAACGTAGATTTATTTGACGTTCCATACATTTATAGAAGAGTTGAAAGAGTTCTTTCTGAAAAACATGCTAGATCTTTGTCTCCCTGGAATCGTGTTTATGAAAAAGAAGTCGAGAGTATGGGTCGCGATTATATCAAATACGATGTTATTGGTGTAAGTGTTTTAGATTATTTGGATCTGTATAAAAAATTTACATATAAAAATCAACCAACATATCGATTAGATTATATCGCAGAAGTTGAACTTGGTGAGAAAAAACTTGATCATTCTGAGTTTGCAACATTTCGAGAATTCTATACAAAAGATTGGCAAAAATTTGTTACGTATAATATTCATGACGTAGAACTTGTTGATCGGTTAGAAGACAAAATGAAGTTGATTGACCTTGCATTAACTCTTGCATATGATGCTAAAGTAAATTATACAGATGTTTACTATCAAGTTCGTATGTGGGATCAAATTATCTACACTGAACTTAGTAAACGAAACATTGTTATTCCTCCAAATGACAGAGTAAACTCTAATGAAACTTTTCCAGGTGCTTTTGTCAAAGATCCCAACCCAGGTCTTTATGAATGGGTAGTTAATTTTGACCTTAACTCTCTGTACCCTCATCTCATTATGCAATATAATATTTCACCAGAAACTTTACTTGCATCGAGGCATCCAAGTGCAACGGTAGAACGTATTCTTTCTGAAGAAATTAAAATTGATGGGGACAATTGTGTTTGTCCAAATGGAGCACAGTATACAAAAGATTTTCGTGGATTCCTTCCAGAAATTATGGATAGAATGTATGATGATCGTAAAGTTTATAAAAAACGTATGCTTGCTGCAGAGGCAGAGTATGAAAAAACACCTACGCCAGATTTAGAAAAAGAAATTACCAAATGGAATAACTTCCAAATGGCAAGAAAAATTCAACTTAATTCTGCTTATGGTGCTATAGGTAACAAATATTTTCGGTATTATAAACTTATTAATGCTGAAGCAATTACTCTATCAGGACAAGTTTCTATTCGTTGGATTGAGAAAAAAGTAAATGGTTACCTAAATAACCTATTACAAACCGAAGATGTCGATTATGTCATCGCTGTCGATACAGATTCAATTTATCTTAATCTTGGACCTCTTGTTCATAAATTTCTTGGTCCTAAGTCTAGTGATAAAAAATCAATCACTAATATACTTGACAAGGTTGCTAAAGAAAAATTGGAACCGTTTATTGATGATTCTTACAAAGAACTTGCGGCGTATTTATCGGCGTATGAACACAAGATGGTGATGAAGCGAGAGAACATTGCAGACAAAGGTATCTGGACTGCAAAGAAAAGATATCTTCTTAATGTTCGTGCAAATGAATCAACTATTCTTAGCAGTCCTAAACTAAAAATTATGGGACTAGAAGCAATAAGATCTTCTACACCTAATATTTCTAGAATTAAATTGAAGGAGGCATATAATATTATTATGGAAGGAACTGAGAATGAAATTATAGAATTCATTGAAAATTTTCGCAATGAATATGAT
>Ga0181369_1000261_pt1 | contig 15009 bp, 19 predicted proteins | sample LowvirmetaG_8_FD_130088 | JGI IMG/M metagenome (GOLD analysis project Ga0181369, IMG submission 130088) | Marine viral communities from the Subarctic Pacific Ocean - Lowphox_04 viral metaG | ecosystem: Environmental > Aquatic > Marine > Oceanic | place: Subarctic Pacific Ocean | collected... | reverse complement strand
CTAAAGAGGTAATGGAAACTGCACCTACCATACATGCAATAAAGTATGACCTAAAAGGTCATAACGTATTAGTAGAGTTTTTTGATTATGGTTATCCCATGTGGGGAGATAGGTTTTCTCCTAAAGGTACTGACATAAGAGAGAGGTTCTTTTTTGATGGTGTAAGAGTTGAGTTAGATTCTTATAGACCTAATGGCAGACACTCATGGTTTCCTAAACACATAACTAGAAAGCTATGGAATGAAAAACTATACGACAATGGTTTTAATATATTTGGTACTTATGAAGGAGTGATACAATGAACTTATTTAAAACTGGGTTGACTTCCCCCAAAGTAATAGTCGATGCATACAATGCTAGTATTAGAGATACAATACATAGGTATGGTGTACCTAAAGATATTGTGAAAGGAGTCTTTAACATGAAGGACAACTACTACAAGAAGATAGATGAGGATAATCTATCCGATGATTCTTGTGAATGGTTGGCAAATTTTGAGGCATCTTGCGATGCTATAAACAAAACGTCAGGTATACCGAGACCACTAGATGAGATGTATGAATATGCTAATCACATTAGAAACTATAGACGTACTAAGAATGGTACAAAGTCTAACTTTGTTCCTATGAAAGACAAGTATACTGAGATTGTTCGCAATCACTTTGACGATAGTGTATCTAAGAACTTTCAGAGAGCATCTAGTGATAGGGTTTTTACTGTTAAAGTTGCCGATAGTAGATACGAACAAGGCTATACTTTCATTGATTCAGATAATGGTATTGCTGATAAACATGTGATTAACCTATCTCTGACATGGGATAAAAACGTCTATCAGCAAGACCTTGATGTAATACCTAATGGTAAGCGTAATGTAATGACCCTGACCCTTACACCTGACCCTTACAAACACTTAGAGAGCGAGGGCATCCATTGTTTTAGAGGTAACTTTATAGACATTAGGTTTAAGCACAGAGGTCATGGTCAGTATGGCTATGAGTTTGTACCTGAATATCTGCCAAACAAGATATTGCTTGTTAAGGAAACGAGTGACGGCAAGATGTTTGGCATTGGCGATAGCATACACAAAGCAAAATCTTTGCTAGAGCGTAGGCAAAATGCCAAGGTTATGAAATCTATGTTGGAGAGTGTGTAATGACAATCAAAGAATTAGTTGATCTTATTCTTGATCTAAGAGTATCGGATATCCTAGGATTGATCTCCATTATATTAATATTTGTTATATGGATATTCGTATGTCTGCACTTTGGGTATTACCATGTTTGATTTTTGGCATGGTAATATCTTCAACAAGATCGCTGTTGTGTCAGGTATTGCTTTTGTATTCTTATTGCTTGGTTGCATAGGTGCAGAAACTACAGATGAAAGATCAGCTTGGCTATCGTTCATCATGCTTGACACAATGATGCTACTCGTTGGTCTGATAGGTTCAGAAAAATAATTATAAAAGGGAACTCTGGGGCTGCCTCCCTGGCGCCAGGGTTTCCAAAAAGGTTCAAGTGAACATTTAGGAGTGAAACAATATGGAATACAAACATAATGATGGTGGAGAATGGTACTATAGAGATTTTATGCCAATCTCTCCCCGTAGCAGAAAAGTAAATGTGCATTGGGGAGCCGTTCCCATAGCAATAGCATCAGGCATATCTTTGCCTGACGTAAACGAAAAACTCAGAGAGTTTTACAAGGTCTGTAAGACCAAACCAAAGCTATTCAGACTATTAGGCGAATACATTGTTAGCTTGGGTTTTGAGTGGCATCCTACCATGAAGATCGGTCAGGGGTGCAAGGTACATCTTAGGGCAGATGAACTGCCTAGTGGCACATTGCTCGTGAAGTGTTCTTCCGAGTTGGTTGCCGTTGTTGATGGAGTAGCACAATCAAAACGAGACCCTAGACGAGATGGGGAGCGTTGTGTTTATGGCTATTGGAAAAAAGTGCAAGTGAACAATTAGAGGAGTAGTAAATGAAATACAGAGTAGAAGTTGTCCAAACTAATGTCTTTTACATTGAAGCCGATGACCCTGACGATGCAAAAGAAATAGCAACAGACCATTATAGTTGGGACGGAGATCAAACATCCCCTGACAGTTATGGTGTTCATTTTAATGTAGAGGAATATAAATTATGAGTAGATTAAAAGATAAGGTCATTGAGGAGGAGAGTGGAGTTGTAAATGACTTCGTAGATGACCTAGACAAAATATGCAAAAAGCACTTTGGTGAGTGCTATAAATTTAAATTTGATGTTGATAGTGACTCTTTACAGATTGTTTTAACTGCTTGGCAAGAGTAATATAGAATACCAATAGGCACATCTGCTAGGGTTCACTCCCCCTTTGCCTATTGGGGATTTGGGGATAGGTCTCCTTCAATTCCTATCCCCATTTTTAGCAGAATCTTTCCTCCCAACTCAACCCCCACTTCGGTGGGGGTTTTTTTGTGGGTAGCGTTGTGGGTAGGGATTTTACTAAAATAATTATCTTTTTAAAACAGTAACTTAAATTGGGAGTTAGAATCCCTGGCAAGGGATGCCTAAAAAGCTCAATTTACATTTAGCAAAAAAAGTTCAAGTGAACTTAAGGCATCCCTTGCCAGCAGGAAACTGGGGAAAGGGATGCAAAAAAAAAGGACTCCGAAGAGTCCTTAAAGTTTAATAAATATGTCAGAGTGAAATAAACATATAAATCCACGATTCATATATGTCACATTTTCTCAGATTGTCAACCCAAATGGGGATTACTTATCATCATGTCGTGTCCAACTTTGTGTCCAACTAATCAGAACGATGGTGCATCATCCCTTACTAAGAACTCATCATACATACCTTTTGGTTTCACTTGGGCGTAGGAACTAGTGAGTGGATCGTAGTTTAGGACAGTATCTCCCTGCTTGCCGACCCATGCGTATCTACACTTCCAACAATGTATCTCTGCAAGAGTTGAGTTACTTGGGTCAGGTCTGTGTACAGTAACTCCCAAGTCTGCCTTGGAAAAGAACGAAGCACTACCACTAATATCGTAACCCTTTGGCACAGGAACCTTGCCACTAGTATCTCGCATCATCTTTGTAGGATGAGCTATGAACCACATATGTATGTCGTAGCTTTGGGCAAACACTCTCAGTTTTGAGAGCATAGATGATACCCAATCTGTTTCTTTCTCGTCTACGTTAGACCTGTTGATGTAGTTGTAAGGGTCAATAACACAACCTTTAATACCACTACGAAGTACGGACACTCTTAATCTTTCAAGCAAAGAGTCAAGTGTCGGCAGCGAGCCGTCAGCTTGATACACAAAACTAAAGTGATCTTGTAGAAACTTCTTGCCGTATTCTAATTCTTTTTCGGAAAGCCTGGGCTGCAGTCCCTGGAAGAAGGGCTTGCCAACTATCTTAGATATAAGTTTCGCTATGTGTATATCAGGTTGGTTCTCAAAGCTTGCTACTGCAAACTTCCAACCTTTTTTCTTTGCTAAGTTAATCATAAGTTGGTCTACGAACTCACTCTTCCCAGAGGAGGGATGCCCAGTAACTATAGATAACTGTGATGGTACTATCGTGAATAGATCATCCACGTTGCTGTACCCTGTTGACTCACCACTACCAAATCCTTCAGAGTATAGCTTATCCAACCTTTTGAAGAAATGTTCAGCAGAGTACAGCCCTGATACGGGGAAGGGTTCTGCCTCATCTATCAGAGTTAAAAGTTCAAGTGAACCTTTCTTCATCAGAACATCATTTGCATCTTTGCATCCGTCTGGATACTCAAGCCTAAAACACTTGTGTCTGCCAATGCGTCTAGCTATCTCTTCAGACATTGCCTTACCAGCAGAGTCATTATCGGTTGCTATAATTACTTTCTTTATGTCTTTGAGCTGATCTTTTGCGTTCCAAAGAAACTTAAATTTACTGTCGCTCTCAGGATTTATCTCGCCTTCTGCAACTTTCATTACTGCACCATTCGGAACAGAAACTACATTGTTCCAATCAGACTCAAGGAATGAAATGAGGTCAACTTCACCCTCACATATTACAAGTGGTTGCTCCCAATCTACTGTATCAATATTAAAAAATGTTTGTGGTGAACCATTACAAGCGAAACCTTTTTCTTTGATGGATCGAATTTTGGATGCATATACCTGACCCTGATTCGTGTACGGAAACATGATACATTCTGTTTCGTGACCAACTGAATTTATGTAATTAGTGACCGACTTTAGACCGATTCGTTTTGCTGTTTTCTGGCTTATCCCTCGTTTAGAAAGCCACTCTAAGCTATTGTTTGTTAAGTCTTTTTCATCTATGCTCTTCATTACTGACATGGGTACTACCTCTTGTTTTTTTTCGTGGAACTCTGAGCCTGAGAGATCACAATGATGGCAAAAGAATACTGCCCCATCCTTGTCAACTTTGACGGATAGAGTCTTCAGACTTTTCTTTTTTCTTTCACGGCACTCAAATGATGGGCAATGGATTTTATGTTGACCAACGCTTAAATTGAGAACCATGTTTCTTATATTTAAGTTTTCCATGATTCACTCTCTGACTGTCGTCATTTAAAATCAAAGAGGTAATTTTGTCAAGTAGTCAGGAATATCCTCTTGCCTAAACTCCGAAACCCTAATGATTGTTCGTGGATTTTCTTTATCTAAACCCCAGTAGATATGCTTCTCTTTGACTTGTCTGTCATTGTAGTAGACGTAGTTTTGCATACAATCCAAGATTAATGATTCGTCTAGATCAGGTCTTCTTGATGCATAGTAAATCATCATCTCGACTTTCACATAGTCCTCAGTAAGAGGCTCTATCTTGGGTATTTGTTTTTGAAATTCTTTGACGTAGTTAAGGGCTTTCTGTGATTTTATCGGAACCATTCTTCCTTTAATCATAACCAACTTTCGTGAGTTGGCTTTGCTCGCAGGCTCGCCTTCTATTGTAAACATAACATTAAATAAACTTTTTGTAGTATTTTTTATTGACATTTGCATTTTCACTCCTTATATAAGACTCAACTATAATAAATAAACAGAGTCCACAATGATTACCAACAAGTATGGTCTTCCAGAGGCGTTTGTCAACTTCGCCAAAATAGACAAGTATTCCAAAGGGAATGCAGATATATCGGTTACTCAGTTAATCGATAGTCCGAGAGTTCTTCTTATGAGAGAAGAACATAAGGACACACTTTCGACTGATGCGATGGATATGGTATTCGCATTATTCGGTACAGCAGTTCACTCCGTACTTGAGGGAGCTACAGGCAAGAACACCTACAAAGAGCAGAGAATAAATAACAAAGTAAATGGGTGGACTCTATCAGGTGCTATAGACCAGTACGACATTGAAGAAGATGGTATCGTGATTACAGACTACAAGGTTACCTCAGTATGGTCTGTAATATTTAGCAAGCAAGAATGGGTCAATCAATTAAATGTGTATGCCTTTCTTTTAGAAAGAGAATTAGGCATCCCAGTTAAGACGATTCAGATATGTGCAATCCTAAGAGACTGGAATAGGAAGCAAGCGTCCCTGAAGCCTGATTACCCCCAACACCCTATAGAAGTCGTAGACATACCTCTATGGTCTTTAGAAGAGCGTACAGAGTATGTTGAGGACAGAATGTCATTACATCAGAACGCTAGACAGTTGTTTGATCAGAATGAGCGAATCGTTAGGTGCAACAAACAAGAGAGATGGTCTAAAGATGACAAATGGGCAGTTAAGAAAAAAGGTCGTAAGACTGCCGTCAAGGTTTTCGATAACCAAGATGATGCTGAAGAACTAGCATCTACTAAAGACACTTACGTTGAGTTTCGACAAGGAGAGAACTCAAGATGTGTAGGCAACTACTGTGGAGTTGCAGAATTTTGTTCACAATTTATGGAGGAAAAAAATGGACAAGGAAAAGGACTTTAGCATGAATACTTTATTTTATAATTGGCTTGAGGCATGTCCTCTTGCTCGTTGGCAAGTAACTGAAGAAAAAGTTATGGCTGATTATACTCAGGTCACAGTTAGATTTAGAGTTCCAAATAAAAGTGCAAGTGAACATTCGGTAGATGGTGAAGCTTGATGGCTCCAGTAACGTATTTCGTCTTGTTTTTAATAACGTTGCCTGACGTTGAGTCTTCTGACCTATCAGTACACAGACTAGTGTTTAGCTATAAACAAGATTGTATTGAGATGGCACAAGAACTCAGGCAATTAAAAGACCCTATAATAGGGAAAGCTAACTGTGTTGAGGTAGATAACTACGATATATCGGTAAGATCACCTCTTAGAAAACCAAAGGGGATGCTATGAGCGATAAGAAGAAAATTGTTTACATAGATTGGGAAGCCATGAAGCTTAAACCCATTACAAAAGAACAGAAGAAAAGTCAGAAACTATCTGCGATAGGTAATCGCAAAGCCACACTTAATAAAACAATGAATGAAGAATTAAGACAACCAAGGAGAGGGAAAAAAAGAAAATATGAGTAATGCTAGTCACTATGATGAACTCAAAAGCAAGTGGTGGGAATGGCACAAAAAGAACCCACAGATTTGTGAGCTATTCGACAAGTTTACTTTTCATGCAATCAATAGAGGGCATAAGAAAATGTCGGCTTGGATGATTATCAATCGTGTAAGGTGGGAGACTAGTGTCGTGACGTATGGCAACCCATTTAAAATTAGTAACGATTACATATCGATGTATGCACGATACTTTATGCATCGGTATCCCCAGTACAAGGGATTCTTTAGAACAAAAACAATATATGGAGAACATAATGAGTGAAAACGTATTTAAATCTTTGAAAGGCATTGATGTAGAGGAAGAGAAACTAGTTGAGAGCAAGAATGGTCTTAGATACATATCTTGGGCAATGGCATGGAGCAGACTGTGTGACATGTATCCTGATGCTACTATGGAGAAGCATTGTAACGAACAAGGATTACCTTACTTCAAGGATGATCAGGGGTGGTGCTTTACAAAAGTAACAGTAACTGTAAAGAGCAAGTCTATAACAGAGATACTACCAGTTCTTAGCTTTAATAATAAACCAGTACAAAACCCTAACTCTTTTCAAGTAAATACATCTCTGATGAGATGCTTGGCAAAGGCTATTGCATTACATGGAATGGGCGTAAAGATTTACTCAGGAGAGGATTTGCAAGATGATTCGTCAACTGAGCCACCTGTTACTATAGAAAGTTCAAGTGAACCTATTACAGTGTTTGAGTCACCACAAGATATCAAACATCCCTTTTCTATCACGAGTCCAACTGGTGAGGTAAAATCAGGTGACGATAATCTTAAACAAATAATATCGATATTTGATGAGTTCTTACCTCATTGCAAGAGCAAAGATTCTGTTCTTAAATTCTGGAAAGACAACAAGGTTGGTCTTGCTTTGGTGGAAGAAAAGAATCCTTCTGAGTTTCAACGACTACAGAAAGATTTTAAAGCTAAAAAAGATACTTTTAATTAAGGAGAAAAAATATGGAAAGTAAATTTCAAGGTCCCAATGGGACACTATTCGGAAACAAAAACAAAAAGATGGATAAGCATCCTGATTATACTGGTGATCTAGAGCTAGATCGTGATTGTATGAACCATCTTATCAATCAGTTTAACAATGGAGTTCAGTATCCAAAGGTTACACTAGCGGGTTGGAAGCGAACTGTTAAAAAGAATGGTGATGTTTTCTTATCTATAAAGGCAAGCGTTCCTATGGCTAGGACAAACAATCCTGAACCTAGACCGCAAAAACAAGATGATGACTTCTCGTTATAAGATACGAGACAAGAAGTATCTTGGCATTGTGAGAAAAGAGCCTTGCTTGATTTGTGGTAAGGAGAGTGAGGCTCATCACATTATGTATGCAGAACCTAGAGGTGTGGCTTTAAAGGTCGGAGACAACTGGACAGTTCCAGTTTGTCACGAACACCACATGTCTATACATCACTACGGAAACGAAAAGAAGTGGTGGATATTCCAAGGAGTTGACCCAATAGAATGGGCAGAAAAGAAATGGAGAGAGTACAATGAAGCTAGACAGAAATAAAACCGATTACCTCAAGGCAGGGTCGTATGATGTTGTTGTTGAGGTTGTATATCACAGAACACGAAGAGTGAGAGCCTTAGATGAAGATCAAGCAAAGGTCTTTGCAGAGAAGCGTGAAGAGGGATTTGCAAGAAGACGCTACGATAAGATGAACAAGATAGCGTATGACGTTATGAATGTATCGTCAGTAAAGGTAACCCAAAACCAGGAGAAGAAAGATGGATGATGTAAAAGAACTTGCTCTTAACTTTGAGGCAGTAAAGGTATCAATGTCACAGGACAAGAATGGCACTAACCTACGGCTCTGTATACATCCTGATGATGTTCCTCAAGAATTACATCAACACTGGGTAGGTAGCCGTTATATGGTCGCTATGGTCAAGTTAACGGATGAAGATGAGCCTGAACTAAGTGAAGATCAAATACGAAAGCAAAGGCTATTTAAAAGTGCGATAATGGTATGTAAAGAAGAAAGCTTCTGGTCGTATATGTCTGATACCAATCCTTTTTCTTTGGGTAGCCTCATAAATTCAGAAGAGGGATGTGCAAAGCATTTGCGTGATAGGCTTGGGATCAGTTCTAGAAGTGATCTAAAGAAGGATAATGATGCTCTTAAAAAGTTTGAGAACATATTATTAGATTATCGTGATCATACGGAGATTCTATAATGCGAAAGAAGATGACAACAAAAGAGAAAATAATAAACAAAGCTTTTAAGACAGTGGGGGAGCGTAATGATCACTACGGAACCCCACTAGAAAACTTTGAACGCATAGCAGAGCTTTGGTCATGTCACATAGACAAAAAAATTTCTGTTTATGATGTAGGTGTAATGCTTATACTACTAAAGATAGCTAGATCAAAACATGACAAGCTACATGAAGACACTTGGATTGATATAGCAGGCTATGCAGGGGCAACAGCAGAGGCTACGTTTCTAGATGAAGAAATAAATAAAGAAATGAGAGAGTGGGCAAAAGGTGATTGAAAATAATAACAGTTACGAATTACCAGATGGGAACGTAGTAATTAGTTTCAGTGGTGGTAGAACAAGTGCTTTCATGCTTTATAAAATACTTGAGGCACAAGATTGGAAATTACCTGATAGCTGTAAAGTTGTGTTTGCCAACACAGGCAGAGAGATGCCTGAGACTTATGATTTTGTTCAAAGATGTGGTGATGAGTGGGGTGTTCCTATTACATGGCTTGAATATAGAGTAGTAAGGGATAACAAAAGTAGTAAAAATAGACATACTTTTGAGGTGGTAAATCATAATTCTGCATCAAGAAACGGAGAACCTTTTGAGACTTTGGTTAAAGTAAGACAGACTCTACCTAATAATCATCAAAGATTTTGTACAGTTGAGATGAAGATATTGACTATAAAAAGATATCTTAAAGATTTTGGTTGGAAGGAATGGTTTAACACAGTTGGAATTAGAGCCGATGAGCAACATAGAATAAAAGAAAGTCGTGAGAAAGAAATAACTAATTGGTATCCAATAGCTTTATCAAATCACGGAAAGCATGACATAATGGATTTTTGGAAGCAACAGCCATTTGATTTGAAGATAACTCCTGGCTTTGGCAACTGCGATGGATGCTTTCTTAAAAGTGAAAAGAATATTTCTGCTTTATGGCGTTTACATCCAGAAAGAGCCAAATGGTGGATGGATTTAGAGGAAACTAATCATAGTAGCAGAAAAAAATCTAGGACATTTGTGCAAGAAAGAACCTATAAACAGATAGGTGATTTTGTATCAAGGCAAGGTGATTGGATATTTGATACTGAGGGTGTTCTTTGTCAAGCAGATGATGGAGAATGCACTGGATAGAAAAGTTCAAGTGAACTTAATCTGTTACACCTATCTCAGAAAGATATCCTAACTTAACATTTTTCATAAGCTGATTACCTCTGTTGATCAGCTTTTGTATTGCTTTATCAAGACGCTCTAGTCTCATCTCCTTATCGCTTTCTTCTAGCTCATCATCTCTCAACAGTTTATTTCTGGCAGACGTTAGCTTCTGTCTCTTAGAGTTTATCGCTCGTATTATTCCGTATATCTTTAACTCTTCTGGATACCTCTCACGAACTCTCTGTACTTCAAACTGATCGCCAGACTCCACTGCTGCTTTGAGTTCCTTTCTTGCGATAAATATTTCGTTTCTCTTTCTGATAAAGTTCCCAGTATCTTCTCTCTCTGATGTAGAGTATATAGCTCTTCGTAGAAGAGGCACTGTTCTTATGAAGTCTCTAGATTCCTGACCACTTAACCCTTCTTCAAAGGCTTCAAAAGCCTGACCTGATGCTATGTTAAAACCTAACTCTGCCGATCTCTTGACAAATGTACCTGCCCCACCAGTGAGATAGCCAAATATAAAGTCCAACTTGTCAGGTGACACATCAAATATACCACCACGAACATCTGTTCCCCTACCTAAACCAAAGAAACCAAACTTATTCATAAACTGTGAGACAGTAACCGCAGTTGGTGATGCACTATTCCAGTATGCCTGACTGTCTGGCGTACCTACAGCGAACTGTGACACCTCTTTGTATATAGGTGTCTTGTCGTAATCTACATTATTTTTTAAGCTAAAGTATGGATCAGCAAAAGTTGGAGCAAGAAAGTTACTAACATGCTCTGCTCCTCCTAGAGGGTTTACTGCTTCTAGAATTGTTGCAGTTACAGTTGAGGTTGTCTGTGCTGCTGTGTAGCCACCTCTCATGCGTCTACTCAAAGCACGACCTGCGTTCCATACCATGTTAACTCCATATGGAAGTGGTATAGTTCCAAAAGTTTTATTCTCTATGTCTTCTCCAGTAACGGCTTCAGCAACGTTAACACCGAGGTTAGGTATAATAACATTATGCTCTAGCATAAAGTCTGTGAGTTTATCGTACTCAACATTACCCTCATCATCTTCATCGGAAAATATATAGTTAAGCTGATCTAAAATAAATGAAGAGAAAAATAAACTCATGTACATCTTTCTAACTTTAGATGATTTAGAAAATGCTTGAAGGAGGGCAAACGAACCTTGTAATGATGCGTTGTAAAATAGATATAGAGAGTTCATTATGGGCTTTGCCTCTCCACCTTTAGCAAAGTTAACAGTTATGTTACGAGCTGCTAATGCAGCCTGTTGTGGACTATACTTTCCTGTGTCGAGAAGTGTCTGGTATGTAGCAACACGGATGCCGTTCTCAGCCGCAGTGTTAGTGTTTTCTACTAATGATACAAGGCTCTTTACCTTGCCTCCTGCAAATCCATCATACATACCTTTGGCTTTCCCAACCAAACCTGCCTCTGATATGTTGTTTAGTATGCCACCTAAGTCACGAACTTGGTCCTCAAGGGTAGTCATCTGATTGGTTACGTTCTTACCACCATACTTAACAAACTCTAAGTACGCTCTAGCTTCTGGAGTCGAATCATCTAATGTTTTTGCTCTTAACAGTAGGTCTGTCTTAGAGATAGCTCTAAATATACCTCTAGACATTGGCAGTGCTTTCTTCAAAACAGTACGCTTTAAGTTCTCTGCTTCGTACTGGTCTACGTTTATTAATGCTGTCTCAAGGTCACGAACAAAGTTTGGCAACACAAACGCTGGGTTGTATGTCGTGTTTATGTTGGATAGAAATCTGTTAAATAATCCTATCTTGCGTAGGAAGAAGTCAGCGTTTTCACCAAACGACATAGTTGTGTCACCTCTGAACGCCCCTGCAATCCTCTCATCATTAAAACGAATCACTACTTCGCTTCCTTTGTCTTTAACAACAAGAACTCTCTTATCTTCCATTCTCTCGGCAGCAGTTATCTTTCTTTTGCTAAGTGTTCCTGTTCTAGCATCAAGCATAACCTTGTCTGGGGTTATATCTTCTATAACAGCAAATTCTCTTAGCATCTCAGGGTCTTCACGAATCATGTTTAACATGATGACCCCTATCCTGTTTCTATCTCCTCGTATCAAAGAGTTAGAGTTCTGCGTTATAAGATTGGCTAGTATGTTGGGTGAGTAGTCCATTCGACCTTTTACACGCAAGTCTTCTTTACCACTCGCCCCGTACAGTGGTTTCTTGAATGAACCTCGGTTGGAATAATCAACAGTTTCATCCTCAGAATGAAACACACCTTTCAGAGGCACATACTCTCTCCATCCAGAGCCTTCACCAAACAGTTTCTGTAGACCTGCATCGGTTCTTATTTTGTTGGTATCGTCAACAATAGCTCTAGCTTGATCTCTTATGCTGTTTAAAAGTTCAAGTGAACTTTCTTTGGTTCTAAACCAAGCGAGTATAGCGTCAGCTTCTGCGTCTGACATTCCAGAGCCTCTGTTTGGATATTTATTCACTCCGTTTACATCTATGCTTCTAACGTATCGGTTTCTCTCCCTGGCGTGAAGGGCGTACAAATATGCTTCTGCCATACCTAACTGCTTGTTTGGTTTTCCGTATAGTAGTTTCTTCCAAAAGCTAGGGGAGAAGTCGTCTAAGAAATTTGTTAGAAATCCTGTCTGATCTGGGTCTGATGCATCTCTTGATACTCTTTTAAGTTCGTTTATTTCTGCATCAGAAAAGTTTAGTTTCTTTACAGATTCTATAATATTTTTGTATATACCTTCGTGTCTATCTTCTATCTTAGCTCCTGTAGCACCTTTCATTATCTGCTCTTGCAAGACTGGGTCTAGAACGTCTGATAATTTAAACCCTCTTTCTTGTAGCAAATCTACCATTCTTGATACTGGTATCATTCTATCTTGGAATACTCTAACAAATGTATCCGCAAGTTTAGTGGCTTTCTCATCGTCAAAGCCTACAAAAGGTATCTTCTTGTTTCCAAACACAGGGATGAACTTAGGAACTTTACCCATCAGTCTGTTGGCTATGGCATTGGCAGAGGCTGTATACATCATCTTATGCTGATGTGCTTGTATATCTTCTCTTATACTGCCCTCTATTCTATCTTCTTTCATACCCCTTTCTGATAGGAGACCAACACTTCTTCTTACTTCTGGATCGGCTCTTCGGGCATTTCGTTCATCAATGATTCCCTGTTGCTGCTCTTGGATGTCTCTGTTCTTCTCTTCTTGGGATTTGAACTTCGAGATTTTGTCCCTAGTGACTGAAGCTCTTTGAACAGCCTGTTCATTTCCTGATCGGGGATCAACTCCACCAGTGATGCGGAATCTATCTGTTGTGGGGAGTGCTTCTTCGATATCGACTTCATCTATACCTTCCTTTCTTAATACATCTATGGCTCCGTCTACATAGTCGTGTTCACCTCCACGACCCTCTCTAACACCTAATGCTTTGAACAAACTCTTCTCATGGAACCACATTAGTGCTTGGAAGTCAGCCGTTGTTAGCTGACCTTTATCTATTACCTTGGTTTTTTCTAGTATCTCTATTGCTTTTTTGGATGCTCTTCTCATGTAGTTTCTGTGACCACCACTGTCAGGCATCTCTAATATCGGACCAAAGAAGTTATTAATCATGTTGCTAGATTCTCTAGATAGATCGGAGCTTCTATCTATGCCTGCTCTAACCCTGTTCTCTGCAACCTTTGCTCTTCTTTCTTCACCTTTTAGATTTCTAGCACCTTCCATAGATATTCTTATGTATCTTCTGTTTCTTTCTTCGTGAAACGCTTTGGCTAAATCTATTATGTTTTGATCAAGCTTGTTCTTTTGGTTTCTAAAAGCAGGCTTGCCTACCTCTTGTATAGCTGTTCTTAATGAGTCTCTATCAACAGCAGTCAACTGACTCTTTGGAGCCTTTAATGCGTTAACAAATCTGTTGTAGTTGGCTATCTTTGTTTTATCTTGGCTAGTTCTAAAAGGACTTCCAGTGATTCTGTTGAAGAACCTCTGCCACCACATATCCATAGTTATAGTGTCGTAGTTTCCTCTGATATTTTGATAAAAGCCGTTTCCTATCTTAGGTCCGAATATAATGGACTTCGTAACAACAGTATCCACGTTTTCTGAACCAAGGTTCTCAGCAATGTCTAGATCGTACTTTTCATCCATCTCCTGTAGGAACGGGTTGTTTTTAAGCTCTTTGATAGTTACTTTTTCATCTAGGAACTTAGCTATCTTTACTTCATCACCTAGATTGTCTTTCATTATGTTATAGAACTTAAAAGCTTTCTCCATAGCAGCTTGTCGTTCGTTATATCCTATAACCTCAAACTTACCTGTGTCTTTCCATGATCTATACGCTCTGAGAGCATGGGATGCATTGTCTAATACAGCAACTCCGTTTGATGTAACAGCTAATGCAAAATCAAAAGCTGCTTCATGTTTTGGGTCACTAGCAATCTTTGGTTCAACTATAGAAAACAACTTTTTAGCTAGTGAAAGCTTTGCATCATACCAACCTATAGCATTTCCATCTCTAGCTAGTGCAAGCTCTGCTTCGGCTGCCATTATTCTGGCAACTCTCTCTAAGTCTTCAGGTCTATCTAGCCTGTAATCAACTCTAAAGTCCTCGCCTGATCTCTCCATCCTAGCGTTTGTATAAGCACGAATTATCTCTTCTGCTTTTCTACGCTCTGGCTGACCATTCTCTATAGGCAGAGAGTTTACAAACTTCAATGTATTTAAGTCTACCTCTGGAAGTGCTGATGCCTTGTATTCCGAATCAGATAGTAATCCTATAGCTCTTCTAAGTTTTAGTGGTGTCTCACCATAGATGTACTCGTACTTATCTATGTCATCTCTTATTATTTTCTCTGGTCTTATGATGACTTCTCTCTCGTCATCTCTTGTAAATATATCACCTTTACCCATTTGAGGTGCTACCATTATGTCAGCTTTATGGGCAAAGTATGGAAGTAACTCAGGCTCTACACCTCTTTTTGCTACAAACTCTTTAACAATATCATCTTCAGGATTTCCGTAGAAAGAAAACTTTAAAAACGCCTCTGGGTCTAGGGT
>Ga0181369_1000260_pt1 | contig 15014 bp, 10 predicted proteins | sample LowvirmetaG_8_FD_130088 | JGI IMG/M metagenome (GOLD analysis project Ga0181369, IMG submission 130088) | Marine viral communities from the Subarctic Pacific Ocean - Lowphox_04 viral metaG | ecosystem: Environmental > Aquatic > Marine > Oceanic | place: Subarctic Pacific Ocean | collected... | reverse complement strand
CTTACAGAAGAAATAGGATTAAATGCTCAAAATGCTTTTAGTGCAGAAAATATTCAAGGAGCTGCAAATTTAAAATTAGAATTAGGATTAACTGCTGATCAAGCAGGTTCTTTAGCAATTGAAGCCCAAGCATTTGGTGGCAGTGTTAATGACGTAAGAGATAATATTGTAGAAGTAACTAATGAATTTAATGCTGCTAATAGAACTGCAGTTTCTCAAGGGCAAATATTAAGAGATATAGGAAATGCTTCTGCCGATGTTAGAGCACAATTCGGCGGTAGCGTTGATGAGTTAGTAGCAGGAGCAGCTGCTGCTCGTAAATTAGGTATGGAAATAGGTCAATTAGATGATATTGCATCTAGTTTATTAGATTTCGAATCTTCTATTCAAAACGAATTAGAAGCCCAGCTTCTTACAGGAAAAAATATTAATATGAATAAAGCAAGGGAACTTGCTTTAAGTAATGATTTAGCAGGATTAGGAGAAGAGATATTTAAAAATTCTGCATCTATTGCTGAATTTGGTAAAATGAATCGAATTCAACAAGAAGCACAAGCTAAAGCTTTAGGTATGTCTAGAGAACAGCTTGCTAGAACTGCATATCAACAAGCATTAAACTTAGAAATGACCGAAGAACAGGCAGCGGCTGCAGCAGGCGTTAGTGTTGAAGATATGAGACGATTAGAAGCTCAAGAAAATTTTGCTAAAGCAATAGAAAAAATTACCACAGCATTATCACCTATACTAAATATAGTCGCTGATATATTATCAACGCCAATGGTACCTTACTTACTTATGGGTGCATTAGCAGCTAAAAAATTAGGAGGTAGTGTATTAGGAGCAGTACAAGGAATAGGTAGTTTATCAGGCGGTGTTCAAAGCTTATCAGGAGGTTTTCAAGACGCTATGAAAGCAGCAGGTGGATTTGGTAAATTGATAAAAAATAAATTATTGGGCAATAAAATTGGCGGTCAATTTATAAAAGGTGGTGGTAGAGCAGCAAAAGGAGCAAGAGCAGGTATGTTTGGTAAAGGCGGAATGTTTGAAAAAGTAGGCGGAGCATTTAAAAAAGGTAAAGATTCTGCTGGTATAAAAGGAATTACAGGTAGTGCTGATGCAACAAAAGGAATAAAGCCTGAACAAGGTATGGGTATAAAAGGGTTCTTGAAAGGATTAGGAGATGGTTTAGCTTCAATAGGTAGAAAGTTTACCGATGTAGTAAAAGGTTCTATAGCTATAGGAATAGCAGGACTTGCTTTAGGCGGTTCATTTGCTTTAGCATTGAGAATGGTTAAAGATGTTGACCCAGTTCAGATGATAGCTTTTGCAGGTTCTCTATCAATGTTAGGATTGACCTTAGCATTATTAGGAAAAATAGGCTCTTCAGTTATACAAGGAGCTTTAGCAATGGGTATATTAGGAGTAGCTTTGATACCCGCAGCATTCGCATTCAGCTTATTAGCCGGTATTAAACCAGGACAGATGTTTGCTTTTGCAGGTGCTTTAACAGTATTAGGTTTAGCAGCAGCAGGCTTAGGATTCTTATTTCCTTTTATAGCAGCAGGAGCTGGGGCAATAGCTTTATTAGGAGCTTCGCTATTACCGGTAGCATTTGCATTTAACGTATTAGGTGAAGCACCTATAGAGTCTATTGTAGGTAAATTGACTACATTAGCATCAGTAGCACCACAGTTATTATTAGTTGGAGGTGCATTATTTAGTATAGCTGCGGGATTAGGAGCTATAGCTGTTGCTGGAGTATTAGCATTGCCAGCATTATCTGGTTTAGCTTACTTAGCTATTGCTGCAACTCCATTAATAGCATTAGGAGGACTATTCGGAGGTGAAGATGATGAAGATAGTAGTATGGCTGAAATATCATCTAAATTAGATACTTTAATAGCTGTTGTATCATCAGGAGGCGATGTATACTTAGATTCAGATAAGATTGGAAGAACACAAGCGAAAAATTTTAACAAATTAACTGGATAGTAAATTAATCTTTTTAATATCTATTTATAATAAACATTAAATTAACTATTATGTCAAACGGAATTTTAAATAACCAACTACCAAATTCGGCTCTAGGACTACAAGGACAAACCCCCGCAGTACGCCCAGGAGCCTTGAAAACTTCAACCTTGCATGATCAATCATCTATAAACAATGAACCGGCTATCGAATTAAGCCCTTCTGATTTAGATTTAAACGGATCTACACCTCCTAAGTATTTAGATAACCCACCAGGATAGATCTATGGGAATAATTAGGAACTTAAGGAAAGACTTTGATGAAGGTCGAATGGATGATCTCCGTACTGTTACTTATGCAGAATCGGGGACACAGGATCCTTTTGTTACTAAAGATCTAAATGACCCACCTGAAAATAGAGGTTTATTACTTCAAGTTAATAAAAGAGTTGATGATCTAACAAGAATATCAAAATTACTAATTAACAAACCAGGTCTAAAGTTTGCAGCTAACGAAGCTTTACTTAAACAGACCGAGTTAACTAGAAAACTAGAAGGTAATAATAAGAAAAAAGTTGGTAATATAATAAGGAGAGTAGGAGGTACTGTAAAACATGTAGCTCAAGTAGTAGGATCTACATTAGCGCAAGTTCCTGTAAACGGTACCGGTACACATTTTTTAAGAGGTTTTAGAACTGATACTTATTTACAAGATTTTGATGATGTAAATGGATTCGCAAGCTTTTTTGGAGCAGGAGGGGTAGAAGGAACTAAATACGCTCTTACAGGCAACCCAGTACCTCATGTTTCTACTTTGACTGATTCTCGTTTGCCTCGTAATACTACCGTTAGACCTGGTGATCTTAGCTCTTTTGGTATTCAAAGTAAAAGTAATATAGGTATACAAGGTGATTTTGGTGATAATTTTAATACTTTTAGATTAGATACTAATAGTGAGGAACTTCCTTACTACGGTAGAACTGATACCACTAATGTAAATGTCTCTAGAAAAGGAATAGCATTCCCTGGTAGCTTAACTAACTTTAGACAAAGTACAGCACAGCCTCTAACTTTAGGAATAGATAAAACAGTAAACGGAGCATTCGTACCAGGCCAAGGCAGTGTTAAAGCTAACCCTGATTTATTAAACAATAAATATGCACCTTTATTAAATCTTCAATTTTACAATAAGACAGAAGATTCCCAAAGACTAGCTAGATTAGGTCAACCTATAAATAAAGGCAAATTATATTCTTTACCAACAGCAATTACCGGTGGGGGTAACGTAGATTTATTCCTACCAGATTTTCCGATTACCACTTTAGCTTCAGGTAGTATAGGAATCTCTAATGCAACTACCGGCTCTGCTGCAGGAGCTGTTGCTGGAAAAAGACTTTTTAAACCTTTCGGTCCTGATTTTATTACAAACCAAAAAACTAAAGGAAATACTGAATTAAATATAGTAAATGCTAGTTTAGGTAATGTAATATCTTTAAATAAAGAAGGAATCGAAACTACCAATACTATAACTCTTAGTCAAGGTAATGATTTTGATAAGACTTTAAACGGAATATCCAATTTACTAGTAGATAAAGAACCAAATGGACCATTTGTTACTAATCAATTTTCCGATTTAAGGTCATATATAAAAAGATTCCAAACTAATAGTACCACTACATTAGAGAATGCTAGTAAAGTACAACTTAGAGGTAGTATAATAGGTACTGATGGTGTTATACCATTAAGAAGTACTTCAAACGACCCTTTAGCTTTAAGGAGTATAGGTTTAAACAGTAGTGCTGTAGTTAGTGCAAGCTATAAAGGAGACTTATCTTCAATCGATAGCAGTAAACCTCTAGGAACCTTAGAAGACTTTAGATCAAAAGGTCAAACTCCTAATATACCTATTTCTTCTACTGATTTTACTGGAGAATCTATACGTGAAGTTAAAAGCTATGCTTTAGACTATAATAATTCATCTATTAAGAAAGAAACTAGAATAGGTTTAGGAGATCAAGGTGCTTTAACTAGAAACAGAACTAACTATACCGAAATAGACTCTACAGGTTTGACTGTTGATAAATTAAATGCTTTAGATGTTCAAACTACACCTTTGATTGGAGGTGCAACACCTAGATTAGGTACTTCAGGTAGTAGAGATTTAATTCAATTGGAATTTCAAGTATTGACTCCGGAAGAAACTTATTATTTAGGTTTTAGAGCTTTTTTAGACCAGTTTGATGATAGTTTTAATGCTAGTTGGGGTAGTACCAAATATTTGGGAAGAGCTGATAATTTTTACACGTACAATGGTTTTGAAAGATCTATTAATATAGGGTTTAAAATAGCAGCAGCTTCAGCTCAAGAAATGAAACCTCTTTATAGAAAAGCTGCCACTCTAGCTTCAGTAACAGCTCCTTCTTATAAAGATAACGGCAGATTTATGAGAGGTAGTATAGCAAAAGTAACTGTCGGAGATTATATTTATGAACAACCTGGTATTATAGAATCAGTTCAATATACATGGCAAAAAGATTACCCATGGGAAATCTCATTCCAAAACCCAGAGGGTCAAGAGAAAGGACAAATACTACCACATGTATTAGACGTTAGTTTATCATTTAAAGTAATACATGATTTCTTACCAACTACTGGAATTAATCCATTTATAACCAATCATAATCCAGAAAATAAATCAACCTATATAGAACTTAGTTCTTAAATAAAAAATTAATTCATATATTTAATTATGGGTAGAAGATTAAAAAAAATAACGCTAAGTAAAACTGCAGCAGGTACTTTATACAAAAGAAACGTAATATACCCAGAAATTCCTTTAGATGAGGAAGACATTTACGTTATGTCTCAATTTGGCGATAGATATGACCTTCTAGCGAAAGAGTTTTACAACGATGCTGAGTTATGGTGGATTATTTCTTCTGCAAATAATTATCAAAAAGGAACTTTGAACGTAACTCCAGGGGTACAGTTAAGAATACCTAATGATAAGGATACAGCTATAAGCTTATTTGAGGAAGTAAATAAAACCAGATAATGTCAGAACAAGCAAAAAATACCCCTACTGGACCAGCCAAAGAAGTTATTGGAGGTGGACTGGCCTCAGGAGTAATCAACCAGTTTAAAGCTCGGGAAAAATTAATATCTCAAAAATCTAAATCAAGAGACCATTTAATATTTTTTAACGGTAATGGTGCATGGGCAAGATTAGTGTCAAGTGTAAATACCCTAACAGAAGAAGAAGCAACTCAACTAGCTGAAGCAAAAGACGGTAAAAGCATTAACTCAGTAGTTGGTAACAAAAACTTGGCTTACAATAATGTTCTTATGGGCGGTACATTAAAACAAGGTACTAGCAACGACCCAACAGGTTTCAAAGGAGGAATATCTGATTCTAATCACAACCCTATTAAAGTTGACGATCAAGGTTATGTACAGTCTCGTACAAGTGATGAAGATGATGCTGTTATTAAAAGTAAAGCCTACCACAAATATGATGGTTTAGGTTTTAGACCAATTCCTGGTATTGAATCAGTAAATGTTACTTCAAAAGGTACTTACGGGACTTTGAGAGAAGCTGAAGTAAAATTTAAGGTTTGGGATTTAGACGACTTAGAAGTAATGAATTCTCTATACCTTAGACCTGGATATTCAGTTATGCTTGAATGGGGCCATAGTGTGCAGTTAATACATGACGGTGATGGAAATCCAAGCTCTCTAAATACTAATATAACTACATATAAGAAGTTCTTAAGAGATAATCTTGATGATCCTATGCTAACCTTTGAAAAAGAATTATTACAGTTATCTGTAGATGCTGATTATAATTATGATTCTTTTGTAGGTTATATTTCTAATTTTAACTGGTCTTTAAGAGACGATGGAGGTTATGATTGTTCGATTAAAATTATAGCTAAAGGTACTGTTTTAGAATCTATAAAGGTAACATTTGATCCCTCAAAAGTATATCCTGCAGATCAAATGACAAGATTAAAAGAAGATAAAGGTCAAGAAGAGAGAAAATCTATTTACCATAAGTTATTTCAAGAAATGCAATACTGGGTAGAAGACCCAGCAGCCTCAGGGGGTAGTACCAATTTAAACCAAGTAGTAAACATAGCATCAGGTGATGTAACCGGTGGCGATGTAACCGGGCAAGGTAGTTTTGCAAATAATGCAACCTTAGCTGATATTTGGTGGGGAAATGATGAGGTGCTATTAAATAATATAGATTCAGTAGTAGGAGCAGAAGAACAATTTAATGCTGCAAACGAAGAGTTTAGAAAAAAAGTTGATAAACTTGTTAACGGTGATACATTTGTATACAACGGCTATGCCCAAGATAAAAAAAATAAAACATATACTTTTGGCGAAGCAAAACAAGGGGTAGAAAAGACTTTAGCATACTGGGAAGAAGAAGAACTTACATGGTATCTCCAAAAAGAATTTGGCAAATACGGATTAACTTTTGTTGAAGGAGATATAAACGAGTCTACAGGAAAATCGAAAGATCCTGGAGCTCCTGATGGACCTCCAGCTACACTATTTAATCCTGATGTTTACGATTCTATAACTATCGCCATTAATCCAGAATTCGATGGTAAAACTAGATATGAAGACTGGTCTAATAATATAAAACTTGATGTAGATAATAATCTAGAAGAAGATAACTACAGACAGACTTTAAAAATAATAGGCTATATACTTAGTAATGCTCGTATTCCAGAAGCAGAGTTAACTCAAGCTCAAAAAGATGATAGAGCTAACAGAGCTGCTCTAGTCGAACAAAATAATGTTGATCAACAAGCTAATCAAGCTGCAGCATCTGCAAACAACACCCAACTAAGAGCTTCAGGGGGAGATATTTTACCGGTTTATACTATTCAGAACTTTACTAGACCTTCAGCACAGCATCTAAAAGATAATTTAAATAATTTCGCTGCATTTAGGCTTAAAGGTTTAGAATTAAAAGGTAGTGGATTTTTTGATAATGATAATTTAAATGAGTTTTGGATTCCTTTATATGTAGTATTAGATGTATATAATAATTACGTATCATTAGTAGACCTAACAAAAACATCTAGTGCAGGAACTAAAACACCTGGTAGAAAATTAACTCAATTTTATACAGGATTTCAAGATGCAGATCCATTTGGACCTTACAAAAAAGAATTAAAGTACTTAACTTCTGAAAATCATTTCTCTATAAATCCTATGAAATGTATATTACCTAAACCTCCTAAATTAACTGTACTTTACGATTCTAAGGGTGAAAAAGTAAAATGGCCAAACGGCGGTACTGGTTACGGTGTTGGAGTAGTGTGGAAAAATAATTTCCATTACAATGTTAAGGGAGCATTTGAACAAGGAATTCTAAGAGGGGACCCTGACGATATACTTAATATTCTACTCCCAGTTCAGGTTGTTAAAGATGAATTGGATAAAATAGTTAAAGCATCAGAAGATTCAGATAAAAATGAAAATAATAATATAGTAGACTTTATTAGAATATTGCTCAAAGATATGGGGGATGCTATGGGCGGTATAAATGATTTCGATTTATTTTATGATGATAGAGATGATCTATTTTATATAGTAGATAGAAAAGTTACACCAGCTCTTAGAGATTTAATACCGGTATTAAGTTTATCCGGTACAAAATCAGTTATGACAAATGTAAAAGTCGATAGCCAAATAGGCGGTAATATAGCTAATATGGTTTCAATAGCTGCTCAAGGTACAGGTGGAAATACAAATGATAACGTTCAAACTCTTTTAAAATGGAATGCAGGATTGTTAGATAGACATGTAAGATTTAAAACTCAAGATACAGATGAATCTGTAGTTAACGGAACAAAAGTAGAAGAAAGAGAAGCCCCTGAAGATAAAAGATTGAAAAAATGGATTGAAGATTATGCAGATTTTTGGGACGAATTTAACGGAATGGATACATGGGACGAAGGTGATTTTAATGCTGATTTAGTAGCATCTATAGGTAACTACCATAAAACATATACTCAAAAGTATGTACTAGATGCTTATTATAAAAATGATTCTGATCCAAAACCACCACCAGGAACTATACCTGTAGAACTTTCTTTTGATACTATAGGTATTGCCGGGCTTAAAATAGGTCAAGCATTTCAAATAGAACAAGGACTTCTGCCTGCAAGATATGCAGAGAATTTTGGATATATTATTACAGGTTTATCACACGATATATCTGAAAGTAAATGGATTACAAGTGTTAAAACTCAATTTTATAATATTAAACCTGCTACAGCAGACGAAATAGAAGCTCATAAAAAACGTAGCCGAAGTGACTCAGAAACCTTTGTTACTCCTTCTGATACTGATAATCAACCGCAGCCTACCGATGGAAACTCAGGCCCTGTTGTAGTTGATCAAAGCGACCCTATCGACGGTACAGTATTAGATTACGATAAAATTAAAAATTCAGTACTAGCTAAAGGATTCAAATGGGACGATAGAGAGTTTGCCATCAATATAGTAGGTATAAGAAACTACAGTGGTGTTGAAAACGGTAAATTGAAAATGACTAACAAGTATATAGATTTATTAACTATGTCTTATATTGAAAACGGTACTAAAAAATCACTATCTTATGCTGCAACGACAGTGCCAGGTAGAAAATGGTTAATAGACGGATACGAAAAAGATAGATATAAAAACGGTAGACTTGTTGCTAGAAAAGGAGATTTACTAAATACTACTTATGGTGCCGGTATTGTAAAAGAAGGTCAATATCCTAGAGCTTACAAAAGAGGTAAACATAGAGGATATAATGCTTTCCAACAAAGAGGAGATTTTTATATTTATAGAGATAATAACAGAGATGTATTTTTTGATTTTGATAGTGTACACGGACCAAGTGATTCTTATGGAATGAATCTACACCGTTCTAAAGCAGGGGGTACAAGTGACAAAGTCGGTGGCCATTCTGGAGGCTGCCAGGTATTAGCTACCGATGCTAATTTACAGACTTTTTTAAAACTTGCTAAACAACATGAAGCTAAGTTAGGAGAAAGAAAATTTACCTATACTTTAATAAAATCAAACGACTTAGTATAATATGTATTTACCAAAACATCAATATAGAAAAACTACAGTTGAAGAAATAGATGGAGTATTTTCTTTAGAAATTAAAAAGTTCCCTGTAGGAACAGCAAAAGACTTTTTAGAAAGTTTAATTTTTAAATTAAGCGGAAATCCTACTGAAGAAGTAGTAGTTACTTCGTTCGGTCAAGTTTTCGCTCCAATAGGAATAGATTTTGAAAAAGGAGACTTTAGTAAAGCTATTGAATTGAAAGTAAATACCGATAATACCTCAGCCTTAGAAGCAGAAAACCCTAAAAATAAATTAAAATCTTTTAAACTACCACCTACTTCAACACAGCTTAAGGCAGGTAAAATGAAAAGATGCTTTTATAGAAACGGTTCTACAGGGCAGGTTAAAGAAATTTACCACGGTATTGCATCAAATAGAGCTAATTACTTGCAGAGGTATGAAAAAATAATGTGTATCGACTGGGAAATCAAAGGTCCAGCTAAGGACCAAATAGTTAATGGGTATTTTTTAGAAGGAATAGAAACTAGAAATAAGGAAAAAATAGAAAAATTAAAAAACCAAATGCCCGGTGTAGAAGAAATAATAAACGGCCCATCAGAATACGTAGTGGATACTCTACCTATTACTTCTAATAATCCTTCATCACCTCGAGTAGGGTTTGATATACCCTCTCCTGGTAAGAGTATTAAAGTATCGGAGAATAGTTATACCAAATTTACTCAAGAAAATATTTCTACTAAAGTAAAAGAAAATTTATATGCACAACCAGGAGAATTTTTAATTCAAGGAACTAATAAAGAGTATGTTGGTCCTTATCATCTTCATCCTACTAAAGGTCCTATGGTAGGAGCAAAGCATATAGATGAACCTCATTCAAAATTAGTACCAAGAGATAAATCTAAACAAAGGATAGGCGTTCAAAATATACAGACCGAAAAAATAGCATCACAAACTGGCCAGCCTGGTAATAATCAAACTAGTAATAATGAACAAAGTTATGGAGGGTACGTAAATCCTGGTTCTTCTCCTAGCCCAAGCCCAAGCCCAAGCGCTAGTCCTTCACCATCTCCTTCACCATCGCCTTCATATTCACCGCCTCCTTCAGGAGGAGGAGGTTATTGATAGTTTGATATTTGAAATATTATTCTTATATTAAATAAAAGGTTTTAAGTGTTTTATATAGTAGAGAAAGAAGATAAGTTACAATCGTTAGAAAATTTCATTAGAGTAGGTTGCTTTATACAGGTAATATCCTCTAATGATTACTTCCATCCTAAACTTACTAATACTACAGCTCTTTATGTAAGAATGTTAAAAAGTAAACATGGTTTTATTATCCCTATAGAACATAGTGAGGGTCTTAATGTTGCAAAAGAACGTATCTACACTATTTTAAATAAAGCTCAAGTAATTTATACATTAAATAAGAAAGAACTTCTTTACCACTTTAATATACAGAAAGCTATAGATATATCTTTACTATATTCTATGAATAATTACGAAAAGTTGGAGTATAAATCTTCTATACCTACTATAAACTGGTACTATAATAAGTATAGCAGCAAAAAGGACATCAACTCAGTAATTCCTATATCTAAACTTTATGAAAAATGCGAAACGGTATATAATTCTATTGCAGATATCTTTAATGATATAGTAATACCTGATGGATTTGAGTTTTATAATAAACTTGCTACTAATGTATTTTTTTTAATTGAGCAATCAGGATTAGGTATTTACAACGATAGTTTTAACGAAGTATTTAAACCTCGTAACCCCTTATATAATACTCTAGGGAGTAAAGTACTAACTTCTTATAATCTGTATAACGCTACTTCTAGGCCGACTAATAATTTTAATAGTGTAAATTTCGCTGCTATACCACATTCTGAAGAACATAGAAAATGTTTTCAACCTCAAAACGATTTTTTTGTTGAATTCGATTTTGACGGATACCATTTAAGATTATTAGCTGATCAGTTAGATTATCCATTAAGTAAAGAATCTGCACATAAACAGCTAGCAGAAAGTTACTTTGGAACAAAAAGTATCTCTGATGAACAATATAAAGAAGCAAAACAGATTAATTTTCAAGCAATATACGGTAAAATACCTGAAGAGCATAAAGATTTAAAAATTTTTAAAGAAATCCAAGAGTATATCGACGCTATGTGGACCTCATTTACTAAAGCAGGTTATGTATGGAATCCACAATCTGGAAAACAGTTTACAAGAGAGTTAAAAGAGATGCACCCAGCTAAATTAATGAATTATATGATGCAATCGTTGGAAACTTCAAATAATATTATTATATTAAAAGATGTACTAGAGTATCTTAAAGATAAAAAGACTTTTATAGCTTTATATACCTACGATGCAATTTTATTTGACTTTAGTAAGGAAGATGGTAAGAGTACCCTTGAAGAAGTACAGCAAATAATGGAAAAACAGGAGAAATACCCAGTTAAATTTAAATACAGCACTAATTTAGTGTTATAGAACAGCTCAACTATTTATATATGATAACAAATACTATAAGCCCTAAGTTCGATTACGACATTGAACCGATTTTTACTAGTGAAGATATGAGTAATAAACTGTTTTGTACTTTTTCAACCGAAAACGGTTTAGAAGAGGTACTTTCAAATATTCAGGAGAGATATAAAATTATTTATAATAAAATATTTGTCCTATATGCCAAAAGTCAGGATGAATACATTTGCACATATAATGTCGATTTCGGTAATGTTGGAGCTTTTTTAGAAAATACTATATTAGTTCATAGAAAAAAAGAAACTAATACTCTTTATACTATAAATGCTCTAAATACATTAATAAAAGAATTAAACGGAGGTATGTTAGATACAAGTTATAGGATAAATTGGCCTGATTATCGTAACTGTGTACTTCTCACCAAAGGCCCTGAACTCAAAAGAGTAAATACAAAGTTATATAAAATTATTGAGCTATAGTTGGCTATTTAATTTTTTATTACTATATTAATAATAAGTTATAATTTAAAAATTAGTTATATGGACATTAACGCAATTCGCGCTAAATTAGATGCGCTAAACAACAACGGTCAACAAAGAGATAAGACCGATTATTCTGAAATATTTTGGAAACCACAATTAGGAAAACAAACAGTACGTATAGTACCATCAGTTTTCGAACCTTCATACCCTTTTAAAGAGCTTAAATTCCACTACGGTATAGGAAAATTTCCTATGATTGCTTTATCAAACTTTGGCAAGCAAGACCCTATTGAAGAGTTTGTAAAAGAGTTGAGAAAAACTAACGATAAAGACAATTGGTCGTTATCAGGCAAGATTTCTCCTAAAACTCGTATCTTTGCTCCGGTAGTAGTAAGAGGGGAAGAAGATAAAGGAGTTCGCTTATGGGGATTTGGAATAACAATATATAAGTCATTACTAGCTCTAGCAGAGGACGAAGATGTAGGAGACTACACAGATGTATTAAACGGTTGGGATATGGTAGTCGAACAAAGACAAGGTAATCCTTACCCAGAAACTTCTGTACGTATTAAACCTAAGCAAACACCTCTATCTGATAATAATGATTATGTAGATAATTGGTTAAAAGATCAACCAAACCCGACAGAGGTATTTACTCAGTATGATTACGATTTCATAAAGAAAAAACTTCAAGAATATTTAGACCCTAATGCAGTTGAGGAAAGTACTCCAGCAGCAGGTTCTGAAACTCCGCCAGAAAGCTCTAGTCCTCAAAAGACTGACTTTACTTTACAAACAGCTACTGCTGGCAATAAAGATACAGTTAGTAAATTTGATGACTTATTTAATGAATAAAATGGCGAAAAAGAAAGAAGTACAGCAAAGAGCGACTACCGCAGTAAGGAAGTCGTTTAATTTAAGTAATTTTAAAAAGAAAAAAGGTTTTTCTAATGCCTCCGTAAAATTTAAGGAGCAAGGTTGGATCCCTCTTTCTAAAGCTTTCCAGGATATAACATCTTTACCAGGAATTCCTACCGGGCATATTACCCTTCTAAGAGGGCATTCTGATACAGGTAAAACAACAGCATTAATTGAAGCAGCAGTAAATGCTCAAAAAATGGGAATTTTACCTGTTTTTATTATTACTGAGATGAAATGGTCTTGGGATCATGCTAAGGAAATGGGTTTGCAGATAGAAGAAGTATTAGATGAAAACGGTAATGTTACAGATTATGAAGGACATTTTCTATACTCGGATAGAGGCACACTAAATACTATAGAAGACGTAGCTGTATATATGGCTGATCTCATGGATGAACAAGCTAAAGGTAACTTACCTTTTGATATATGTTTTTTCTGGGATAGTATTGGATCAGTACCTTGCGACTTATCAGTTCGTTCTAATAAGAATAATAATGAATGGAATGCAGGTGCCATGTCTACTCAATTCGGTAATAACCTTAATCAAAAGATACTTTTATCTCGTAAGGAAAACTCCCCTTATACTAATACATTAGTTGCTATTAATAAGGTATGGACTATGAAACCTGAATCTCCTATGGGAATGCCTAAGTTGCAAAATAAAGGCGGAATGTCTATGTGGTACGATTCTACTTTAGTAATTACCTTTGGAAATATAACCAACCCAGGTACATCGAAGATTAAGGCTATTAAAGATGGACTACAAGTAGAGTTTGCTAAGAGAACTAACGTACAAGTAGAAAAAAATCATATAGGAGGAGTACAATCTAGAGGTAGAGTGGTAATGACTTCGCATGGTTTTATTCCTGACGATAAACGGGCTATAGATAAGTATAAAAATGAACATAAAGACCATTGGCTAAAACTAGTAGGTAGTATAGATTTCGACTTAATTGAAGAAGGAGATTTAGAAGAAGACAAAATTACAACTGGTATTTTAGATTAATGGTAGACTATAAAGATATACTTAAAAATCTTAAAGAGACCCCACCTAGAGAGTTGAATGATCATATCCTAGTGATCGACGCTATGAATATGTTAATTCGTAGTTTTTCACTTCTCAAAGCGATGAACCCTTCAGGCAACCATATAGGAGGTCTGATAGGGTTTCTTCGTTCTTTAGGTTACGTTACAAGAATATTCGACCCTACCAGAGTAGTAGTAGTTTGGGACGGTAAAGGAGGATCTGGAAATAGACAAAATATAGACCCAAATTATAAAGCTCAAAGAGCTACAGCTAGGATAACTCATTGGGGATTGTACGATACTAGAGAAGAAGAACAAGAAGCTCTAATTAACCAACTTTTAAGAGTTCAAGACTATTTAGAATGTCTTCCTATGCAACAAATAGTTATGGAAAAATTAGAGGCTGATGATATTATAGCATACTTAGCTAAACAAGCAGCTGGTAATAATAAAAAGGTAACTATAGTATCTTCGGATAAAGATTTTTTGCAGTTAGTAAATAACAATATTGAGGTATATGCTCCTGTAAAAAAGAAAACTCTAAATAGTAGTAATATACTAGAAGAGTTAAAAGTACTTCCTAAAAACTACAACGTAATAAAAGCATTATTGGGAGATAACTCAGATAATTTACCCGGAGTAAAAGGATTAGGAATAAAAACCTTAGTTAAGGAATTTCCAGATTTAGTTAATAAAATTACTAATCTAGATTATGTTTTTTCAGTTTGCGAAAATAAATTAGAAGATAAAAAAATATTTGCTAAAATTATCCACAGTTGGGATCGTGTTGAAACTAATTTTAAATTAATGGATTTACATGAGACTTCGTTGGATGATAAAGAAAAAAATCATATATTAGATATAATAAAGAGTGATATTCCTGACCTACAGACAGGGGCATTTTTACACCTTTTAGATCAAGATAAAATAGAAGGTGTTACTAAAAATACAGAAGGTTGGTTAGAGAATTTTAGAGGTTTAACGGTTTTTAAAAAATAAGTTATAGATGACATT
>Ga0181369_1000259_pt1 | contig 15028 bp, 20 predicted proteins | sample LowvirmetaG_8_FD_130088 | JGI IMG/M metagenome (GOLD analysis project Ga0181369, IMG submission 130088) | Marine viral communities from the Subarctic Pacific Ocean - Lowphox_04 viral metaG | ecosystem: Environmental > Aquatic > Marine > Oceanic | place: Subarctic Pacific Ocean | collected... | reverse complement strand
GAATTTGAATTTTCTAGAATCTTCAATTACCGAAATTCCTATAGTATGTGCAGACCCAACTGTTCCATCTTGATTCCTTAAAATTCTAACTCTTGAGAATTTTGGTTCTATATTAAGAACTTTAACTCTCTCAGTTCCAATACCAAGAATATCATTCTCTCTAATCGCCTCCAGTGGACCTGCAAGGGATAAGAAAGTGACAATACCAGTAGTTGTGGCATTTTGTATTGCAATGCCGCTGGTGCCTATTCCAACGGCAGTAAACCTTGCACTAGATATGCCTATTGGGTACTGTCCTTCTAATTGCGAGACAGTTGTTGATAATCCAAAAATACTAACAATATCTTTATTTTTAAATTTGTTTGGATTTTCTGCAAGTCCAATATATTCTCCATCAGTATCTGATGGATAAAATTCAATATTTGAAATAGTACTGGTTGCAACACTTACGTTACTGACAGTTTTTCCATGAAGTCTAAAAACTTCTGCAGATACATTAGATCCAGAAGTTCCTTCTTCATTAAATTCAAGTTTGTCACCAACTCTGTAAAAGTTTCCTTCACTACCAATACCAATACTATCAATAGTTCCAGGACTAATATTTGTTATGCTTGCAGTTTGACTTAATTTTTCGGGTACATTAAAATACTCATATACAGTATCATCTTCTATAAGGTTATATGGTTCAGTATTTCTGCACCATACTCCTTGATTGAAATCAAAATCTTCTTGATTTGATAGTTTTTCAAAATTAAACTTATTAGGATTTCCAGTAAAACTATTTCCAATTAAATATGGAAATACTGGTTTTTTATATTTTCTAAATTCTCCAGAAATTTCTGCAGATGAATTATTAACAGTTGTAAAATATGCATATGTTCCCTTTGGATATTCTGGAGTTATGCAAAATCTTCCATTATTTTCGTCCAAGATAATGTCAGAACTGACTTCAACGTATTCAAAATCTTCAACAAAGAATCCAGAATCAAATGGTGGTCTATTTTCAGTTGAAGAATTTTCAATATATCCTGATTGCATTTGTGCAATTGTTCCACCATTTTTTGTGGAATATCCATATGGACCATAGATTGGGTGTCCATCATATGCCCATCCAATTATGGGCGAATGATAATTGGAATCTTGCTCGATTCCATTTACTTTTCTCAGATCATACTTTCCATATAAGGTATTTCCATTTTGATCTCTAGAAAAAATAGATTCTCTAAGTTTTCTTGGAGTATACAGGCATGAATACTGTAGACCATACTTATCGTTCAATCCATTAACCACAAATCCATCATCAGAAGAAACTATAGATGAATATTTTTCGAATAAGTTTATCTGCCATGATTGCAATACTGGTTTGAAAGACGCATTTTCTCCAGTAGGTATGACTAAAATTGAATCTCCTTGTGAATATTGAATCCCACCAGAAATAACTTTTACTTCAACTAATTTTCCATTAGAAACTATTGGTGTCAAAACCGCACCAATACCAGTTCCAACAATTTGCAACTCTGGAGGTGAAAGATAATTCTTTCCTTTACTTTCAACAAGAACTTCTATTATCGTTCCTGATGCATTTATTACTGGAGTTACTTGTGCCAAAGAACCAGAAACTACAGAAACTTCTGGTAATTTTTCAAAATTTATAATTTCAGAAGAACCATATCCAACTCCATTATTTTCCAAATGAGTTGATGTAATTTGTCCTCTGAATATTGGTTGAATTTTTGCTTTAAATGTTTCAGCACCAATAGAAGATATTCCAACTTTTCCTATTAAAGTTACAGAAATATCTTGATAGTTAAAATGATGTGTACCAACACCTGTAGATACAAAATCAACGTATCTATTAGTTTTATAAAAAACGTCACTATCAGATGTAGCTGCTCCAACTAATGATAACTTGAAATTATCTTCATCTACTTTCGTCACATAATAATCAGTATCTGTCGTCAATCCAGAAATAGGAGTTCCAACACAAGTATATTTTACAATTTCTCCAGATTCATATTCATGATTATTAATAGTAATAGTATCAATAGCAGTATTAATACCAACTGGGGAAGTTGTTTTTTCTTTATTTTGATATCCCGAACCTGGATTTGTAACATTGATAGAGTCTACTACAGATTTTAATGTAGAAGAATCTAAATTATGGTTTCCAACCCCAAAAGAAGATAATGTTATAGTGTTAATTCCAGAAATACTTTCATCAAAAGTATTGTGCAATTTTACAGAAATGTTATCTTGTACGGATACAAAATATTTTGTATTTGTAGATAATCCACCAACACTGGTTTGTCCATGTGTTTTATAGATTACTTCTTCTCCGTTACGGAATTTGTGATATGTTCCAAATCCAATAACAGAATTTGTTGCTCCTAGACCTACTATTTCTGAAACAAATTTCACACTATGTGAAATTAAAGACATGGTTACTGATGCTTTAGCATCTTTTCCATTTCCACCAACAATAGAAATTTTTGGAGTCTCTTCATAATCAAAACCACGATCAATTAATTGAATATTGTTTAAAGATCCAGACACTGAAACATATCCAGATGCGGATGATCCAACAGCATCAGATATTAGTAAAGATGGTGGATTGATTACATCATAGTTTTCTCCTTCAGCAAGAACATTAACCTTTTCAATTTTTCCATAATTTATAAATTCATTTGATTTGTAGTTTAATATTTCTACTCCGTTTATTAAAATTCCAGTAAATCCAGGATCAGTCTTGGTTTTATTACCAGTTACGATTGGAGTCGAAATCTCTCTCAATAAATTCTGAGATTCTAGGGTTTTGCCGTTATAAAAATATGGTTCAATTTTATTATTGTTAACAGTTGTAGAACTTTCTAATGCTACAAATTTGGAAGAGTTTATATCTGCTTTACTTCTTGCAAATTTTACAGTAGATTCATCAATTCTTTGTATAAAATATAAACCCTCTGAAAATAGTAAAGAATTTACTACAGTAGTAGTAGTTACTTTTCCATTAGAAGAAACTTTACTTTTTTCAATTTTTTCTGGAGTATAGTATACAGAATCTCCTGTATAAAATCCATGGTCTTTAGATGGTGAGATAACAAAAGTATCTCCAGCACTAAAAGTTCCAGAAATAGTTACACTACGATCAGATGCCTCAATCGGTTGAGAATCATAAAAAGGTATAGAAGATGATGCGATTAAATATTTTGATTCTACTTTTTCTTTATACAAATTCTGGACATCAGTAAGATAACTGATGGAATTTGGAAATGTGTTTGATTTAATTGAATTTAAATTTCTTCTGATTGTATATGACAAACCAGTAGAAAGAACGCCTTGACCTCTAATTAAAATAATTTTTTCTGATTTGATATCAACTACAATGGATTGTTTTTCTGAAGAATCAGACCCAATAATAGTTAAAGAATCTCCAAAGTTGAAATAACTTTTTGATTTTAACTGCAATTCATATGTAAAATCGGAAGAATCTATTAGGGATACTTCTTTTACTTTATAAATTGGTGCTATGTTATAAATCCAATTTTTTCCTCTGAATGTTTCTTCAAAAAATCCAAGAGTTTTTATTTTTGCAACATCTCCAGGTTTATAATTTACAGTATTCTCTGGATATGATAATTTGCTAATAATTGAATTAATTCTAACTTCTATATTAGAACCATTATAATTTGCATATGAGAATGTATTAATCCCAACTCCAGAAGCATTGTCTAATACTCCATCAATATTAGTGCAACCAAAAAATTGATTTAAACTTTTTGATGTATACGTAACTATGCCTGTTGTAGTATCATTATATGTGACTCTCAATTCTCCAGTTTGTGCAAATCCTACAGTAGAATCTACATTTAAAATAGATGCTCCAGTAGATGCTGTACCGATTAGTCTAGTTTTTGGTGTAACAGAGAATCCACCGTAGGTTGCACCAGATACTCTGATATCTCTATTATATCCAGAATCTAATTTTGCTCTGTAAACAGTTTTACCAATCCCAATATTAATCGTTTCTATAGAAACTATAGGTGCATATGCTTTTGAAATTGTGTCGTCATACTTTTCTTGATTTAAAGTATAATTTGGTAGATTTTCTGGGTTTCCAGAAAATGCTTCTAATACCAAATCATCAGTAACTCTATATCCAGCATTTGATGGTGTGAATAAGAATTCTCTAGGTTTAGTTATTTTTACATTGTCATTATATAATGCTTTAAAGAGAATTTCAAATGCTCTATCAGTTCCTTTTGATAGATAAAAATCTTTTGATTGCTTTAGAAAAATTTCTTGATTTACTTGAGATGAAATTTCTCTATCTTCAAAACCAGGTAAAATTTGATTTTTTGTCTTAGATAAAAATTCTTTTAAAAATAAGCAACTTAAATTTGTTATAGTTGAACCAGAAACGTGTTCTAAAGCTTCTGTAGATTCAAAAACTAAACTTTCAGTATTTGCATTTTCTTTTAGTGAAGATACTCCACTAAATCCACGAATACATCCAGTAAAAGAGTTATCAGTTTTTGCAGTATATGTAATTATTTCATCATTAATTTTTATAAGTCCATAGGAATCAGGAAATCCTTTTGTTCCAGTTGGAGTTTCAGTTATATCTACTGTCACTGTTGTATCAAGAATTGATAATGCAGTATTAAGTACAGCAGTTTCTGAAAGATTTGTAGTATTTTCTAATTTAATATAATCATCTATATTTTGAAGTAGGTCAAGAGGTCCCCCTTGATATTCTTGAGCAATATAATATTGCTTTAAAAAATCAGATATAAGAGGGTATTCATCCCTAACAAATGCCGGAAGTTGACGGGATAGAACTTGGCTTAACTGTACTCTTTTCTCTGTCATTTTATATTTTTACTATCTTAGTAGGATGAACCTGATGATGAACCCGATGATGAACCAGAAGAAGAAACTGATGTAGTTGCTATAGTCTGATTAGTTGATGTAGTTTGATTTGATATACTCAATGCTGTCGTGGATGGTCCTCCAGAACGAACAAGAGATCCTGTAGGGTAACTTGAAGAAACAACATAGTTAGATGCAGATGGATCTGCTCCAGACGAAATTTCATCAACAACAGTTTCAAAATTACTGCTACTAATATCTAGTTGCAAATAAAGATCCTGTAATCCAATAACATCGTTAGATGCAGGTGCTGTAGACAATTCAATTATTGCTACACCATCTTTTGTTTTTCCTGATATAACATTTACTGGATTTAAAGTAAGTATTCCTCTAACATAGTCAACATTTCCAACATTTCTCCTTACAATAGTTGGAGATTGTGAATTGACAGAGGGAAGAGTGAAGAAAAATAATGAACCAGTAAGTCCATCTGGATCTGGAAGATCTGAAAGATAAACATCTTCTGAATAATTACTTATTCTAAATGCAGTTGATTTAATATTAAATCCATCTTCAGATTGTACATAGAATGCATTACCAAATCCAATTTGATATTCTGCAAAAGTATTTAATACAACTCTGAGATCTCTTCTCATATTTACATTTGTAATATTTGAAGTTATCGATTCATGACTATCATCAATCACTTTAAGGAATTTGCTATATTTAAATCTGGCACCGTACCTGTTTAATTGTGTTGATTCTGCATATTTTTCAGAATTTGTTTGAACAATTGAAGAAACATATGCACTTGATGGTGCCATATTTGAATTATAATAAATTTTTGAATTAATTTCCAAATAAAGATACTTCAGATCAAGGATTTCTGGAACAATTCCTGCAACTGCATACTTTTTCAATTTTAATTTGATATTTTCTTTTGCTAAGTTGGAAAGAAAATCACCAGTTCTTGGTTTAATGCTAATAAACACTTTTCCGTACTGTGGAGGAACTAATTCTTCGCCTCCAAACACAGAAATTGACTCTGTTTGTGGAAAAATCTTTGATGGGATCAAAGTTTCGTAATCAGATGGTGTTACAGCACGATTTTGTGTTGAATAAATTCGAGGAGCAAACTTTTTGACAGATTCTACGCTTTCAATAGACTCTCCACCAGTAGCTATCCCAATTGTAGTAAGTAAAGAGATCCCACTGGTAACTGTATAGGTTTGTCCGTTCCTAGTATACGTTAATTTTCCTGAAAATGTGAAACTAGAGATCCCATTAGCAGCATCACCATTACAAACAAGGTAATCTACAGAAATATAATTATTTTCTTCTAATTTTTTACCAAAAACTCCATCACCAAAGAAAATTTCGTATCTTTCATCTTCAACTTCTTGCAAAAAGTATGCATTTGAAGTAGATCCTATGTCAAATAAGTTATTTTGAAGATTATATTTTACTTTTGATGTAGATTGCTCATTATTTTGAACATAAACGTTCAATAATCCAGTATCAATACCAATATTTGGAAGAATAAACTTTTGATTTATGTTTCTTGCCGTATATGTAAAATTATTTGTTAAAACTGAACCTTGATAAACCGGAATATTACTAAAAGTTGCTGTGCCATTGAAGACGGGCACTGTAATATCATCTAAAATCGAAAAAATAAACGATTGTGATGTATTAGAACCCGTTGATGCGGCAACTGCTCCCTTTTTTAGAGTAAGTGATGATGGTGTTGGGGTTACAGATGATGTATCTACAGTAAATGTAAGGTTTACAACTGCAGATTTCCTTGAACGAGGGACATATCCAATATTTCTTGCAAGAGAAACAACATTTTCTCGTAAAGTTGCACTATCAATAAACACTTCGTTCGCAACCATATTGGCATTATACGAAGAAGTGTAAGTATTGTATGCTAAAACATCAATAATCGTTGCCAGATTAGATCCTTCGAAGTCATAATCAGTAAAATCTGATGTAGATTTTAAATAATCCTTTATTGATGTTTTAATCTGGTCAAAATCCAGATTAGAAAAGTTGACTAGTGCCATTTTTACCTAGTTGGTTGCAAAACAAACTGTAGTTCTTGTGCAGGAACGTTTGCTCCTATAATTTCATATGCAATAGAAACATTATATGAATTATTATCTGGGTCAGGTGTAGCAACTACACGATATAAATTTACCCTCGGTTCATATCTATTGATTGCATATTCAATTTCATCCTTAATTGACTCACCAGTTAAGTCATCAATGATCTCAAATACAGAATCTGTAATTCTTGAACCAAATTCTTGATCAAATGGTTTCTCGCCTGGTACTGTGAATACAATATTACGCACAGATCTTGCAATTGCCCTTTCATTTTTAAGCGCAAGTATATCATCATTCAGAGGATTTCTCTGAAATGTCATACTAATGTCTTTAAAACCTTGACTTACCCTTTCTAAAGGCACAATAACGTAGCAATTATGTATTATTTATCAGGGATTCAGATCAAAATTCATTAAGAGTCATTGGTTTTGTTTCTTGCACATCATCAGTTATATCAAAAAGTTCAGTTTCTTTAACAACATCACGTTTTTTTGGTGTTTGATCATCATTTGCAATCTCTCTCAGCATTTTTTGATGCTGATCATTGGCAAGGTTGTCTAAAAAGTCGTTCATTGGTTTAAAAATCGGGGATTTCGGGTTGATTTTCTATATCTTTACGTTCTTTTGCAGTTTTCCAGAAATAATTTTCATCATTTCCAAGTCCATCACGGTCATGACCATTCTCAACTTGATAATATATTGTCGAAACTTTAAAATCTGGAATCTTTGGTTCCTCTGGGGTCAAACTATTATCATAGATTCGAGTTCTATTATTAGGATATAATGCAAACTGTCCATTATCTAGTTCAATCAGGTTATGTGACTTATGTTCTGATGGATTTTCACTTGTTGCATAATCAATTGAATCTGGATCTTGATGATAGTTATCAATTGTACAAATATATGTTCCAGTTTGTGGTCCATAATCTCTTGTATAACATTCATAATGCATACTTCCTACAAATTGTTTCTGCACTACAGTTACGCCATAATCCATGCAATTCCAGAATTGTAGGTTATGTAGTGGCATATCAGGTTTAGGCATCTCTGGGGACGATACGAACGCGCTGATAGGCAATTTATCGTACATTGCTGCATACTCTGGTAAATACGTTTCAAAATAAAAAGCGCGTCCAGGTATCGATTTAACCGAAACCCAAACGCCCTTTACATATTCACCATGACCACTTTGATGATCAGTGAGATATTCTTTTCTTACCCAAACTTCATACGAAGGTAAATTCGCAATCAAACAAGGCATAGTCTACTTTACAACTAGTATTATCTATCTACCTTGTCCACGATATCGTTTTGGTTTACCATTACGAGACGACGCGGCGTACTTTGTATGTTTACCCGTCCCTTGACGAGTTTTTTTCGGACGTGGATCAATCATATCTGCTCCACTCAATGACTTGCGATTTGCCATGATAATCTCCTAATTAAATAACGCGAGTTTTTTCGTGACCAACTCTGATACGTGGATCACACCAAATATCAAATCCTTCTTCCTTTGCATCTAAACAGAACGATACGTCCTCTCCACACATGTCTTGTACCTTCCCAGATTCAAAGACTTGCATCTTTGGTGCAAACCATGGATACTCTAGATTCTCAAATACTCCCTTCTTGATAAGTACCCATCCAAATCCTGTGTAGTCTACAGTGAATGGTTTCTTCCTCTTCCCAATTGATTCTACAGTCTCATGATTCATGACTCCACCATTGGTTCGGAACTCTTCTTCCTCTAACCAATGTGCGACAGATGTTGTGTGTCCATCTTCAGTGGCATACCATCCACTAACAATCTCTTTCTCTGCTCCATCTTCTGCAATTGCCATATCACATAACTGCCAGAATTTGGTAGTGTCAAAGACAATATCCGAGTCGATCCATAACTGATAATCATATTCTAATTTACCATCCCATGGAATCTGCTTCGGTCCACGTAGTACATTAGCACCTAAACACTTACAACGTGCAAAGTTAACCATAGAACTATAGTCTTGACTAATCTGAATACTCATTCCATTCTGTACCATATCAAAGCACAGTTGCACAAAGTTCTTCAAAAAGATAAAAGAACATCCACGCCCAGGTAAACAAAATACAATCGTCTTGCCCTTCATCCTTGCTTTAATTGCATCAATGTCCCATTCATCTTTCTTTGTAGGCGCTTTTGCCTTTACAGTAAATCCTTTTGCCATGTCTTTGAAATTACGTCAGTTCAATTCTATCAGTGTTTATGTAGTCTGTCAATATGAATCTTCTCCTCTTGGTTCTGTAGAAGAACCCGTACCACATCCTCCATGGTGCCGGATTACTTCCTCATATGATAAATCCTCAAAGGTATAATCAGTCTTCATTAGACCAACCATCCCCTTGAGGGTTTCCCATGTATTAGTAAATTGTTGCTCAGTTAAATTGTTGTATATACACTCTTCTTTTGCATATATGTGATAAACCTTTTCCATTGGTTTTTTACCTCCGGGAATTTTTTTTTGGGCGCGGAAAATTTTTTTTGTTTTATATATCTAAGTCGAATTGTCACCTCTGTAGGTTAGGGTAGTTTGCCTTTTTTATAACCGGGGGGGCAACGCGGCACGGCACAATAACAACGCCGCCCATAAACACTGCTTAATACGGTACTGCTATTTTACCAGATATGGGGCAGAGTGTCAACAACTGCCCCCGTAATCTATCAGAGTGCCATCATACTGACTCGTGTCAAATAACGATCGGGACTAACATTGTCCATCACATCTTCAAGAACTTTAGATGCACCACCGTACTCAGTATGATAACGCTCATCAGCAAAACTATCCATAGCGCGGATGATACTAAAGTAACAATGTACGCCAGCAGGATCACGATCTGTAAAAAGTGTAGAACTCATGCACTCATTAACCATATCTGCCCATTGACAGTTAGGATAAAGATTCTCATAGGTTTGAATCATAAACTCAAACTGGTCATACGTGAAAGAATTGCCACGGGGACGCGCTACAAAGCAATCGGCACCGAAGGTCTGATAAACCTTCTGCGTCGTTTTGTAAACGTCACCGGCAACGATCCGGGCGGCAACGCGGTTTGATCCTGCCACGTATTTGGTGCGGGTCTTGGTAGCGATCACGGATGCCATGGAAGCGGGTTCAGGTGTCTACACTATACGGACGCTTTAGGGGCTTCAGTTCTCTACCACCGGACAGGATTACTCAGGTCCTCTACGTAACTACCAATCAACTGCTCATTCCCCTCTAGTTCAAAGAGAGTTTCCCAATCAATATTATGTGGATTGAAGTCTTCTAGAACTTCAATATCCAACGTGATGCGATAACGTTGCTTTTGTGCCTGACTGATAGCGACTGACATGATTGGTGTCCTGGTGGTGTGACTTAGATAGTATAGAATGCCGGGGCGATATTGTCAATCATCCAATCAGTATTTATAAGAAACACTGATATTTTTGCGATGTTATGTGTGGAAATTATTATCGCCCCCCTCTTGACATTTCTGCGCGGTCGTGATAGACTGCTCGCTAAAATCACAAGACTTCAACACATTAATCAGAAGGTAATAGAGAGACAATACTAACAGTTTTCCACAACATTACATAGGTTTTCCACATACATTGTGGAAAGAGATAAAAAAGCAAAACATATTTATAATACCATTTAAAAACGTTTTTTAATCAATTAATGTAGCAGTTGATACAAAAAGAGGGAGAAAGTACCCCCTCTATGTGTTATTCTATTGTTTGTCCTGTCTAATCAATAGAGTGCTTCGATTGCCTCCAGGATGAGAAGAATATCATTGCCATTCTGTGCTGATTCAAGAGCAAGGAAGAGATCAGAATTAGACATTTGAAAGTGTTAGTTAGTGGGTGAAGATTACGACGCAGGAGTAATCGAACGTCGTGTGATTGGTGGGTTTTAAGTCATCACCAGGACTGTTTTAATACTAGGTCTTACGCTGAATACTGTGCTGCCTAGTTATTGATCTGGGTCTTACCGATGCAACGCTAACGTGCCCAGATTAAATGTTACTTAAGAGGATAACATATCAGATAGAACATCTTCTCCATAGCAATCAATAATCTCTTCTTTTATATCATCCAAGTCATAATCTTTAAGATTCTGTTCAATACTTTCAACAGCAAAAGTAATCAAAGATTTCATATCCATTCCTTCTACAATCATCTCTGCATACGCATTCTTGAGTTGATCGATTTGATTAAGTGTCATCATTTTAGAAAGTGTGAGTGAGTGTGAAAGAGAGAGTGTTAATTAACCAGCAGCGGTGTTGTGTAACAACAAACCAATGTAATGACCAATGACAATAATCAATAGACACGAACACAATATACCAATGGCGGACATGGTGCCAATCAACACGTCATTAGTGAAGGTAGAAAGTTGTTTCATTGTTGTTTGTGAGTTAGTGTTCAGGCGAAGGTGTAACCGTTAGTAAATGTATCGTTCTTGAATACACTCTTTCCATTGATTGCACCTACGAAAAGTCTTACATACCATTGATAGTTCTTTTGGAAAACTCCTTCTCCAGCAATACAGAACTCATCACAAAGTGCATTCAATCTGCTCTTTGTTGTATTGGACTGATAACCACCATCGAAGATTGTCATCGTATCGTCTGTCACTTCTGCAATCTTGTTACCATGAAGACGTACAACAGAGACGTTTTCTTCTTCATTAAAGTGAACAGTTGTGTTTGCATTAGACCAGTTCTGATTGTTGTGAATGGCAGCACACATTTGGGATTCGATCTTACGCATGATTTTTGAAGGTTGGTTGGGTTGGTGTCCTATACTACTGAGACGCTTTAGAGGCTTCAGTTTAGTTTCGTGTCACATTCCATTCATATAATCATGTAATTCAGAATAATACTGTTCTTCAGTATCAAACTGACGCCCATGAATTACACAAGGGAAAGTTTTCTTTTGAAACATTGTTGATGCAACCATTACATCTTGTTTGTCATAACCCATTTCGATTAGGTTATTAACATACGGATTGTTTGTCATATTTTCTGTATTATTATCAGTCATTTTGGGCATCCATGAATACATCATAAAACATATCAAATGCCATTGAATCATGCACAAATGAATTCATGTTTGATTGATCAGAAACCCAATCATATGCCATATCAATATCAGCACCGGTTTCTAATACAAACGATTGTAAACCCTCTAGTGCGGATAGAAATGCAGGATCATAGGCGATCTTTCCGGCAATTGGTCTGGTCTGTTGATTAGTGTTCTTCATACTACTAGGACACTTTAGAGGCTTCAGTTTAGTTTGATGAAAAATTGGCGCTTAGAAAGACACTCGGAAACACTCGATGATATATCAACAACCTTCGAATGTTTGTGATTTAGGACTTACCTTCTGAAGAATTGTAATGATTTCATCCTCTTGCGTCAGGAAGTTCGTTTGATATGTGTTACTATTAATCTGAACTTGTCCGATGATAGTTGCAGTCGCAAGAATAAATTCAATCATTTGTTGATTAGCAATTGGGGGTTGTACTGTTGAACTTCTTCAATTAATTCATCAACTGACAAACAATCTAATTCTGCATTTTGCATGTTCACAAAATACTCCTTCAAATCATCTAGTGACATTTGACTCAAGTCCCATTGAATTAGTTTCTCTTGAAGTTCATCACGATCGATAATGTTGTCAGTCATTTGTGTTAGATAGTGGCGTAAGTTTGTGCGATTGCATCAGCCTTGAATCTTCTGCATAGTTTAAACAAGAGTTTTAAATCATCTGCAATCACATAACGAAACGAGTCTGATTCGATGATAAACTTATCACCCTCCAACCATACTTGTGGGAGTTGTTTTTTGTAGATTGGGAAGTCAGTTGGCATGATGTTAGTTAGTGGGGAAGTTGGTGCAGACTGCATCACATAGCATACGAATTACATCATCTTTGTATTCGACTTCTCCAAAGTTTGATTCAATAATATTTTCAATATCCTCCATTAGTTGTTCTCTTTGTGATAGCATTTCAAGTTGATTGTTCATTTCAAGAGTGTGAAGATGGGATTTGATTAGTGACATAAATCACCAACGAGTTTGAATCAGTGCAGAGTTGAAAAGTTGTGGTTCTGTGTGCATATCAGTCACTTCGTACTTGTAACCCTCAACACGATTCTCAACCTCTTTCTCAAACGATTCTTTGTTGATGTAGGACTTAGATTGCATCTTGTCGCAGAATGTAACCGTCTTATACATTAGACGCTCGCTGATAGTTCCATCAGAATACTTGACGGGATAGAAGTCAACGACCATATGAGCGCCGTTTGCTGTGAGTTGCATGATGAAAGAAAGATGATTACACTACTAAGACACTTTACGGGCTTCAGTTTTTATTAGTCACATTTGTTCCTGTATTCTTTCTATAGTTTGCTTGCGTTCTTGCATAATCTGTGTCATATTACTATCTAACATTTCAATCATTAGATTTGCACCAAGGATAACAAACAAGGCAAGAAAGAAAATTCTCATTTAGTACCTCCAAACATTTGATCGAATAGTTGTTGTCCTGATTTTTGATAGTCGTTATCAGTCATTCTTTGACGAAGTTTAGCAAGAAACTTAATCTGTTCTTGAATGTTATCAACTTCGTTCTGTAGTTTCTCCTTTCTAAAGTTCAACTCCATGATTGATTTGTTGATTTCGACTGTGTTCATAGTTTTGTGGATTGAAAGATTTTTGAGTTGTTGGATTGGATTCATACTACTAAGACACTTTACGGGCTTCAGTTATTGAAACACGGGATTGACTCCCATAACTTTTGCTGTAGGATTACGTGCTTTTGCTGTATCGAGTGCATCATTTCGACTCGCAGCATAAACCTCTTCAGTGAATACTTTGCCAGCAACGTACAACTTGACTTCCCATTTCATGATGTTAATTAGCGAACGTAAAGGAATGAACCGTAAGGATCTACGATTTCAGGGTTATCAACTAAAGACTCAAGAAAGAATCGAATGCCTTTCGCAGGTGCTTTATATGATGCTGGTTTGTAACATGCACCAGACTCTTTGTCGATGAACATGAACACACCGTTATTTGAAAAACTGTTATCAGCATGAACCCTGAATTGATTCAGTTTGATATATTTTTTACCTACACTATATTCTAACTTAGAATATGAATTACGTCCAGATTCGGTTGCATTAACTTTCCATTCGTTGTTAACAACCTCAAGTAAACATTCGGTTAGATATTCGGTTTTGAATTGTGGAGCGCAGAAAGTCATTTGTTTGAATAAAGAAAATTTTTGAAGTGATTAGAAGCGATTAATCGCTTCAGAAAGGGTTAGACCATGATTCGTACTTCTTCATGGTGATATAACCCTCACGGCAAAGTTCATCAGTGAAGATACCCCATGCCTCACGTTTTGCGACCTTATCTGTTGATCCACTTGCCATCCAGTTGTAACGAAACTGCTCCAGTGCTTGTGCTTTGGTGGTGGTTCGCATTTGATTGGTTCTCATACAACTAGGACACTTTAGAGGCTTCAGTTATTGAAACCTACAAAGTATGACATTTAATTAACTGTCACCCATGGTTCTCCATAAACTCGTCGAGAGTGTAACCTTCTCCAGTTGATGTTTCTTCGATTAATTCTTCAATGGTGAGTGATTCCATCTCTTTACGATATTCTTCTGGTGTTGGATCTTGTGGATCATAATCATCATGGCAGAGGTAATCCCATTCATGAACGAGTGCATCAATCAGTTGTTCTTTGGTGTAATTAGACATTTGCGAATCTCCCGTTGTTGAAGTTTGCATGTGAGAATTGCTCTCGGTTGACAAGTTTGAACATACCATATCCATTGGTCTTGACATAACCTTCGCCACCACATTGACGATTGCCAATGTATGCAGCAGGTCCGTTGTTACGCATCAAAAACAACACATCATCTTTGATGGATTTGATCAAGAACCAGTAACTAATTAGACGAGAGTTGTTGAATGTTTCTGGCACAACTTCACGACCTTCACGAATACATTT
>Ga0181369_1000258_pt1 | contig 15035 bp, 7 predicted proteins | sample LowvirmetaG_8_FD_130088 | JGI IMG/M metagenome (GOLD analysis project Ga0181369, IMG submission 130088) | Marine viral communities from the Subarctic Pacific Ocean - Lowphox_04 viral metaG | ecosystem: Environmental > Aquatic > Marine > Oceanic | place: Subarctic Pacific Ocean | collected 2015-11-29 | reverse complement strand
GAAAATTTAGCTTTTCCTTCAGGGGTATCAAAATCACGTTCCGCATAAATGTAATCTCGATCATCAGTCAGTTCAGACCAGACCATATCATAGTCTTTTAATTCGTCCCATACCTTTGCGATGTCTTCATGTTCCACTTCCATGTCAGCATCAATATACATCGTTATGTCATATGGTGATTTTGCCATACCATACAACTTAGCTCTATAATGGTCATCACACAGTATCAAATCATCTGCTATTTCTTCTCGACCATCTAAGAAACGTTCTTCAGTTACCAGACAAATCTTTGCTTCTTCATAGACATCTCTAATAGATTCGCATAGATTTATCGCATACAAGTAAAAGTTATGGTTTCTAGAAGCGACAACAATAAAACCTTTAGTTGGTTCTGTCATTATTCTGCCTCATTTAAAGATTCTTGTAGAATCATTATTGACCACATATCAACTTCAATTCTAGACTTAGCCCTACGAAGTTTTGCTTTTAACTTTCTATTGGTTGAATTTTTAATCTCTTCAACTTCAAATGCTTCTAGTTTGTAATTAAATAATTTTTCTAACTTACGTGCTTTAGCATGTTCTTTATCACGTTGAATGTTCTCTTCTTTCTCAGCTTTCTTACGTTCAACACGATCTTCAGTTTCTTTGTTGATAGTATCTTCACCAAGAGCTTCAACTACCTCATCAAAATCAGGATTTGGATTTCCTTCCTTGTCAGTCCTATTGAGTAACATGACCTGACGAGTCATTCTACCAACATCATCTTCCATTTCTAGGATACAATTTAATTGGGACTTATCTTCACTTTCCCAAAAAGCATTATCCATCCATCGTTTAAAACTCATTGCATTATCTCCTGCCCAGTCAAAGTTTATATTATATATCTATACGAGAAATAAGGTGGTCTTTTTAGACCACCCCTTTCTCTAATATTAAGCTACTCTTACGTATAGAGTGTAAGTTTCCACTGGAGAACTTGAACTCTGGATAGTAAGACCAGTATAGTTTCCTACAAAGTTTCTTGAGAAATCTCCGACAAAGTTTCTGGAGTAGTCACCAACAAAATCTTTTGAGTAGTTACCTGTGAAATCACCGGCAAAATCTCTACTAGAAGTTCTAGTTGAGACTGAACTATAAGATGATGCGCGAACTTGGGTGTACGATGAAATTCTTGTTCTAGAGAAAACAGTTTCTCGATTCCTAGTGTACTCCCCAGCAAATCCTCTAGTGAAGTTACCTACATAATCAGCAGAATATGTTGATAATCTAGTTCTAGAGTATTCTCCGGAGAAATCTCTTGAGTAGTTACCAACAAATCCTCTTGCGTAGTCCCCTACAAAATTCCCTGCGTAAGTAGAAACTCTATCCCTTGAATAGTTACCTTCAAAACTTCTGGCGTAATTACCAACAAAGTTTCCAGCAAATTCTGAAGCATACTCTCCGGCATATTCACCTACAAAGTCTCTCGAATAGTTACCAACATACGAACTACTTCTTACTCTAGCGTATTCGCCAGCGAAGTCTCTTGAATAGTTACCTTCAAAACTTCTAGAATAAACACCCGTATACTCACCAGCGAAACCTCTTGAATAAGTACCTGAATATTCTCCGATAAAGCTTCTAGAATATGTTCCGGTATACTCACCAGTGAAGCCTCTTGCGTAGTTTCCTACAAAATCTCCTACGAAAGTATTCGCATAGTTTCCGGTATAGGAGTCTGTAATATTCCTCGAATAAGTTCCGGCATATTCACCAGCGAATTCTCTTGAGTAATTACCCACATAAGAATCTGTTATGTTTCTTGAGTATGTTCCGGCATATTCCCCGATATATCCTCTTGAGTAGTTACCCACATATGAGTCTGTAACATTTCTTGAGTAAGTTCCAACATATTGACCAGAGAAACCACGTGCATAGTTACCAGTGTAAGAGTCGGTCACATTTCTAGCATAGTTTCCTACGTAGTTTCCACCAAATCCTCTTGCATAGTTACCAGTATAGGCATCGGTCACATTTCTAGCGTAGTTTCCTACATAGTTTCCGCCAAATCCTCTTGCATAGTTGCCTATGTAGTTACCAGCAAATCCTCTTGCATAGTTGCCTACATAATCACCAGTGTAGTAGGCAGTATAAGTGCCTGTGTACTCACCAGCAAAGCCTCTTGCATAGTTACCCTCAAAGTTTCTGGTATAGTTACCTGTGAAGTCTCCGGCAAAATTAGTTACACGATCTCTAGTGTAGGAAGAAGCCCTACCTCTGGTATAGGTGGAGTAACGAGTACGTGCGTAAGCGGAGTAACGAGTTCTAGTAGAGGTTCTTGCGTAATCTCCCACATAGTCGCCAGCATAGTTACCAGCAAATCCACGTGAATAGTTACCTACAAAGTTACCTACATAGTTTCCACCAAAGGCGCGAGAGTAGTTACCTACAAAGTCACCAGTAAATGTAGTAGCGTAGTTACCAGTAAAATCACCAGCAAAGTTAGTTACACGATCTCTTACATAGTTACCTACGTAATCCCCAGCATAGTAACCTATTCTAGTATATGCACTAGTTCTAGTATAATCTGCTGAGTATGAGTTTGCATAATTACCAATAAAGTCTCCGGTATAATATAAAGTACTTGATCTTACAGGAGTTCTACTATAATATCCAGTATATGTTGAATCACGAGGAAATGCTGTAGTCGAATCTGTGGTGTATGTAGAATTCCTAGTGAAATTTATTTGAGTATCTCTTGTATACGTAGAATTCCTAGTATAATTGGCCGTACTAGTTCTAGTGTAGTATAATGTTGCTGGTCTAGTTCTAGTGTAATATAAGTTTCTAGTATAATTACCAACAAAGTTTCTAGAATAAGATACAGTTGAGTTACGTGTACGTGTATAACTAGTTCCAGCGCCAGTCGATACCCTAGTAAAATCAGTTGAACCTGTTTCGTATCTTCTTACTTGGTATATTGATTTAATTCCGCGTTGACCTACATAGGAACCTCTTTGATAACTTACTCCTCCTAGTACCATACTTGTAGTACCCGAAGTACTATTCGAAGTAGTACCTACGTGACCTTCAGATAACCATTGTACACTGTGGAAGTATACGCCACCTTCGTTATACATACTCCAGTAAATGTTTGTACCATTATTATCACCAAAGAATATTGGGTTTGAAGCCACACCTTGATATGATGTCCATCCAGAAGAACCACCAACATAGTTACCAGTGAAATTCTGTGTTGCGGCATAGTTTCCTACATACGAGACATTTCCACTAAATGCTCCGGTGCTAGTTCTAGTATAAGTTCCAACTCTAGAGTAATCACCTACATAATTTATCATTCTAGCGTAATCACCAACATAACTGTTAGCGAAAGTTAAAGCTGAAACGTAGTTACCAGCATAAAAGTTAATAGAAGTTATAACTCTACTATAGTTCCCAGTATATTTTGTATAATTAACAAAAGTTCTAGAGTAATTTCCAGCGAAATCGTCTACACGAGAATAAGTAGAAACTCTAGAAAAGCTAGTGTCTCTCTCACGAGTAAAGTTCCTAGAATAATTTCCGGTGAAATAAAGAGTTCTATTGTACCCTAGAGTCTGTGTTGACGTTCGGGTAGAAGTTCTTGCGTAATCTCCTACAAAGTTTCCAGCAAAGTTTGTAACCCTATTTCTTGTGAAATCACCAACATAGTTTGTTACACGTGTACGTGCGTAAGCAGAGTAACGAGTTCTGGTATAATCTGTCGCACGAGTTCTTGCGTAAGCAGAGTAACGAGTTCTAGTAGATGTACGAGTAGAAGTTCTCGCATAATTACCGACATAGTTACCAGCAAAACCTCTTGAATAGTTACCGACAAAACCTCTGGCATAATTACCAGTAAAGTATGAAGTGTAATTTCCAACAAAATTACCGGCGAAGTTTGTTACACGATTTCGTGTATAAACCGAAACCCTAGAACGAGAATATGTTGAAACTCGGTTTCTTGAATAGGTGCCGTCAAAATTCTGAGGCCTAGTTCTTACGTAGTTTGCAGAATAAGTTGAAATTCTATTTCTGGTGTAGTCACCAGCATACGCAGAATATCTAGTTCTTGTAGAGGTTCTTGCGTAAGTAGAAGATCTTTGTCTAGTATAATCAGCTACATAAGCGGAAACTCTGTTTCTTGTATAAGTTCCAGCGTAAGTAGAAGATCTTTGTCTAGTATAATTAGCTGAATACGTTGAAATTCTATTTCTTGAGTATGTTCCGGTATATGTAGAAGATCTTTGTCTCGTATAAGGTTGTGAGAACGCAGAAATTCTAGTTCTGGAGTAAGTCCCAGCATAAGATGAGGATCTTTGTCTGGTATAATCAGCTGCATAAGCAGAGACTCTAGTTCTAGAGTATGTTCCAGTATAAGCAGAAGATCTTTCTCTTGTATAAGGTTGTGAGAATGCGGAAATTCTTGTCCTAGAATAAGTCCCAGCATAAGATGAAGATCTTTGTCTAGTATAGTTATCTGAATAGGTTGAAACCCTGTTTCTAGAGTAATTATCTGAATACGAAGAGCTTCTAGTACGAGAATAATCTCCCGAATAAGACTCAACTCTTGTGCGAGCGTAAGTCCCTGTGTATGCAGAATTTCTGGTTCTAGAATATGTTCCGGAATATGAAGATGGTCTTCCACGAGTGTAAGAAGACGGTCTAGTTCTGGAGAAATATGCTGTAAATCCTTGATTCCTAGTTGTCACATAAGAAGAAACTCTTGCACGGGAGTAATAACCAGTGAAATTTCCAATAAAGGCGACAACAACGTCACGAGTGTACGTGGAGGGACGAGTTATTACATATTCACCAGTAAAAGTCCTAGAAAAATTAGTTACTCGATCTCTAGTATATGTAGAACTTCTGTTTGTTGTGAAAGTGTTTGTGTAAGCACCAGTATATTCACCAACAAAATCTCTAGAGTAGTTTCCGGTAAAGGGTGTTGTGTATGTGCTAGTCCTGACTCTAGAATAGTTACCTACAAAGTCACCAGTATAGTTACCGGCAAAATCTCTTGAGTAATTACCTTCAAAGTTTCTAGTATAGTTACCCGTGAAGTCTCCAGCATAGTTAACTGTAGACAATCTGGTAGAAATTCTGGAATATGAAGAAACACGAGTTCTAGAATAAGTAGAAGTTCTTGGTGTGGTATAAGTACTTGCGCGAGTCCGTGTATAACTTTGGTCTACAACATCTTTCTTCGTGTTTATTGCAGTACCTACAGCTTTCCACGTGCCTGGATCGGTGGGTGCGCCTTGTGCAGATGATCGGAACTGGTATGAACCAATGTTTCCGGCAGTAGCGCGAAGAGTTTGTATTCTTTGACCAAGAGTATATTGAATCTCTTCGTCTGACATCTCTTGTAGACCAGAAAAACTGGTAGGTCCTGCTGTATAAGTTCCGACATTTCCAGCAGAAATCATGTTTCCCGTTCGAGCCGTCCCTTCAATCGTAGTTTCTAAGTTTCCGGAGAGATCATAAATATAAATTCTTCCAGCACTTGAGTTATACCTCCAATCAGAAGTAACGATTTTATCACCAATAAAATAAACTCTGTTGCCAAATTGTGAGTTGCTTGGTGATCCGCTTGGAGCTGTTACTGTAGTTCCATTTTGAAGATCCAAACTATCGTATATTGCAAATTTTGGAGAACCTGAATCACCAAAGACCACTTTCCCTGAATCTTCATGATAATCTACAGTAGATCCAAAGGAACTAAATCCAGCTGGAGACAAAGTTTGATCAGATGAAAGATCTTGATCAAAAAACTTAGCTCCTTGAGTACCCATATTCAAGACCATTCTTTCCCCAGATGAAAGGGGAAGTATTTTAGCATGACTCCCATTTTCATATGGATTAAATGTGAAAACTTTTGATTGATTGGATCCGTCTAAATCAAATCTCCAAGTGTAATATGTGTAATTTCCCCAAGCATAAACATAATTCCCCCAAAGTTTTACGCCCAGTCCTAACAGAACGGCCGAAGGAGTATCTTCGAATATAACAACCTCATTATTTCCATCCAAGTCAAAAACATGAATCGCTCCATGATTATTAACACCTTGTGAATTATTTCTACAGCTTCCTACTGCGATATGTGTATCTGACACATCAATAGAAGATCCGAATGAACTTCCAGCTGCACCCGATAATGTATTGACTAAATTTCCATCAATATCATAAATGAGTACCTGATCTTCCTCATTGTTTGCGACATATATTTTATCACCTGAAAACACAACCTCTTGCGCTTCTTCCGTTCCAGTCTCAGTTATTGTGAAACGAACAGTTCCGTCAGCATTATGTATCTGTAGATCTCCAGCAGCTCCATTACTGGACCATGCGGCAAATAAACCTTGACCATTAAATGTTGGGGCGGCAGTAGTGTTTTTTAATGTCATTGGACGAACAGTAGTAGGAGCTGCTACTGTAGTTTTTATGTACACATGGTAGGGAACGGAAGTTCCATCACCCTGTGTATCTGAGAATATGCTATCGATAAATACGTTGTAATCTACGCCAGGAGAAGTAGATGCCAGCTTAAATGTGCCGGGATAGTCTAAGTCTACAAGTTTTCCAATTACACGATTTGCCAGTGAGTCTAGATCCGCATCTACCATTTCGTAGAGGCCAGGAACATCGACATGACTGTAGTAACCTATAGGTCTCTTGAAGTTTGAACCTGACTCGTCTGCAACACCAGTTTTTTGATGAACTGTGGTTGTAGTTTCGCCAGATGTAATCTGTGATGCTGGGTGTGTTCCTGTGGTCTGATTGAAGAATGTATCTACAAAAGAACCAATAGGAGTAGCATCAACAGAACTCAAACTAAGGTTACCTATTGCATCAGTTGAAGCTGATGTCAGATTTTGACTTACACAGTACGCAAGATAGTTTTCTTCTATCGGGGAGTACTCGTGTAGGTCTGTACCTGAGTTTATAAGTTTTAAAGGTATACTCGATTTGGACACTGTAATCTCGCTCTTTAGGTTAAGTTGATCATGTACCTTTATTTATACATTTTTATATCACAGTGCGAGGATTTATTGGACCTTTTTTAACTTAATTTTACGAGATTTTATTAGGGATCCGGAGCTTCAATTACTAGAGTTGATGTCAAAGAATTATCAAAATAAGTTGCAGCATCTAATGATTCTTCACTATTTGAAGAGTATCCTTGTCCAGATATAACGGACGAAGAAAAAGTTATCTGATCCCTAGTTGAATTCCAAGTATGGACCCATCCATATATTTTTCCGCGACGAGGAGCCAAATCGGCAGTTACAGCACTATACTTGAAGGTTCCTAAAGCATATAGACTTTTACCGGACAATGATATTCCACCGGACCCAGTAATTCTGCCTTTTATTCTTGCCGCTAAATTCTCAGGATTAAAAGTAACATTATTTGCGTCATCATACATGATTAATCCATATTCAGTAGTGGGATTAGGCAAAGAAGTAACCTTTTTAAATATATGATAACGAAAACTAGTGTTAGTATTAGAAAATATTGTAAATCCAGTACTCTTGGGCATCACGTAAGCCTTAACGACTGCGGAACCCGTGGGTTGAATAAATATTAGATCTTCCCCGAAGGTAAATCCCGACACGGTTACTGTAGTAAATCCGTAACCAACCGTACCACTAATGTAACTAACGTTAGTAATCGCATCACTAGTACCTCCGGTATATTTTTGATATAAGACGTGAGAGGAATCAGTACTATCTAATTGAAGTGCCCCGTTACCGCTATATATTTTCATTCCATAAGTCATGTTAGGAAGCCTCAGGATCGTAAAGTACTAAGAATTTGTATGTTGTGCTCTGTCCAGCACCATCATTAGGACCATAGTAAAATCCTGGCGTGGTACTAACTCTTTCGATTGTCAGAGTATTGCCAGATATTGTTGTATGTAATATGTCCTGTCTTTGAGCCAGTCCATTAGATATAACTACAGTCGCTGGTTCCATATCAATGACTACTGTACCTTGTTTTGCTAATGTTACAGTTTTTGTTAGTTCTGTACTCGAAAGACTTCCGGTAACATAATCGGAAAACACAACTACTCTGTCGGACACATCTAGTACTGTATCTCCATTAGCATCGAATACTTGAAGACCATATGAGGATGTTCCACCATCTCCCACACTAGAGCCCGGGCTTTCATGAGTAACGGTATAACTTAAAATGAGAGAAACTGTATCACTCCCTCCGTTAGCTAGAGACCTACGACCAGTAACATAATAGGTTCTTGAAGATCCTGCCGGAGGAATATTGTTTACTGTCAGAACTCCATTAGGGTCACTACTTGGAGCTGTTGCAATTACTGTGCCAGAAGAACTTCCAAGTCTTACCTCGTAGGTAGTTGTGTTCGTCGCACTACCTATAGTTATGGTGTGATCAGTACTTCCATTTGGTCGAATAAAATTATCGATATTATCGATATCTAGGTCAGGAAGTAATCCTCCCATTTTGAAGTATCGTGTTATACTTGAACTGTTCGCAGTAGCCGTTAATCCATCTACCGAATTAACTGTTCCGGAGGCAACAGTTTTTGATTGATTACTAAAATTTAAGGTTATATTGCTGGAATTTGTCCAAAAATTAGAATCAAATCCTGATACCACTGGAGAACCAAGACCCTGTTTTTTAAAATTTACTACGTCGCCCGGAGAAAGTTCAAACGCTGAACCACTAGTAGTACCACCATCACCCATCCAAGACACTGAAGAGGTTTCTTGATCCGACTCTATTATTACATTATATGTGGTCATACGATTATACCGTCAGATTTCCTAGTTGAACTCTTAGTTGTCCGGCAGAATCAAATATCTTTGTAACATCATCTTTCATTTCCATGTGAGCACCGGATAGGTTTGCACCTATATCTAGGTTACCTGTAACTTTAACATTCGTTAATGTTGCACCATCAACATCAACACTGAAAGGAATTATCGGAGTGTCAGTGGTACTGTCTGGATTTATAATTTTAAATTTATCAGCGGTAAGTGCAAAATCGGCTTGTTGACCATCGTTTCCAAACTGGATGCCCGCAAACCTTGGGTCGGATTCCGTTCCAGCAATTAATTCTAAGTTCCAAGTTGCGGCAGTCTGTATTCTTCCATCAATAGTAGCTTCTATACTGGTTGTAAGGGAATCTGTCGCACTCGCAATAGCTGTCTGGGGGTTTCCATTAGAATCTAAAAGAGGATCTCCATTTGAATCAAACATGAATACCGCATTGTCCAATTTTGTGATGTCTTCACTGAGAGAAGTTATTAAACCCCCTTGAGTACCTACAGTTGAGGAAAGACTACTTCTTGCAGATGCTTCCGCATCTATACGTACACCTAGATCACTATCGATAATTAATAATTGTGATTCTACCGAATCTAGAATTTGTGAAAATACGACAAGACTGTCCGAGTCAGCATCAATTCTAGATGTGATACTTGAATTTGCTGAAGTTACAGCAGAAATCAACGCATCTGAGTCGAAACCATCAAGAACTAACCCATCCACACTAGCTTGAGTTGCTGTTATTTGTTGTGAAAGGACCGTAATACCACTATCAGTAGAATTTATACTAGTTGTCAGTGAAGATATTGCAGAAGCATTTGCTGCAATACCAGCTTCTACATCAGTAAGATCGACATTTAGATTTGTAGTGATATTAGTAATGTAATCTTCATTTATAATTGTTGTGAAGTAGTCCGAGTCTAGAATGTTATTAACAATATTAGTAACTGAAGAAGAATCAACACTAGAAAAAGTTCCAGTTTCGACTAATTCAAAGTTTTCGTTTATCTTGTCAACTGCCGCGTTGACATTGTCTGCAAGATCTACTATTTGTATTTGATTATTTCCGTGACTCATTTTTTATCCTCTACTAAACGAAAAAGTAATTCTTTTATATCCTTCATATCATTTTTTAGTGTATCTACATCACTCGAAAGATTTTTAATCACTTCAGTCTCTTTATTTTTTATACTTTTTATCTTCTTAGCTCTTGCAATTTCATTACGATTAGTATTCAAAATTGCCCCTGTTCTCTTATCACGAACTAAATTTGTATGTCCTTGAACCCGTACATGTTTCATTATACTACTAACGCAATCGCCCTCAAGTCTTGAATAGTGGGAGACTTAGATGAATTCGTCGATTTCATAACAAGTTTAACCTGAAATGCTGAGAACTGATTTGTGTTATGTGTAAACTCATAATCTCTAAATGTCTCTGGATTATCGTCACTAGGAACTGGTTCATCTATAGTAACCTGTATCCAATCAGAATCAGAAAGTTTATCTTCATCTGCAGCCGTTTTAACATATACTTCAAAATTTGAAGTGGATGGTCTGTTTGCTGCAAATATAACTTTTAATCCTTCTGAAGCATCATCAATCACGGTTGGGGTCGTTATGTGTTGAGCTGCATCATTATTATCTATCACGTTTTCTAATGCTAATACGGACACTCTTTGCAAATCAATTATTGGTGAAACTTTAGAATCTTGTGTACTAAGTGATAATGTAAACCTAATACTTTCACTAGAGGAATTATCTGTAGAAGCAATAACCTTTGGTTCGTCATTAGAATTTACGTTATTCAAAAATACAGAGGTTGAACCAGATACATTATAGTTAGTAATAATACCATTGAGATTGGAACGATCCGTACCAAAAGATCTTCCGGAAACTTGACTCACAACCGATGATATGCTAGTGCCATTTGGAGTTATTGTTTGGATTTGTGGAATGAATACATCATACATTGCTTGTTTTGTAACAACAACATTGTTCCCTCCACCCACTAAGTCGGAAGAACTCGAACTCGTGGTGATATTATAACCTTTCCATGTGGGATTAGATATTGTGAAACTTCCATTAACGTCTGAATCAGTTAAGTCTCCAAAAGTGTTGACATTAGATAAAGTGACAGTATCACCATGTACAAATCCATGACCTTCGTGATATATTTCCACTTCAGTAGAATTGGTGGTAGTTTCAATAGGATTATTTTGTAAAGTGACCTTTGGTAAAGACTCATTACTCAATAGAAGAGTTCCCGAAGAGCTGAATTCTGCTCGGTCTAATTCAAACATTAAGTCTTTAGTTTGGTCAGGTGTCCATGTCGATCCGTTTTGTGATAAGAACAAAGAACCTAAAGTTGGTTGTCTAGATACTTTATCTTGTCTAGATCCCACAATAGTCTGTGAAGTTTCTGCCACATAAACATTATATTCTACAGATTCGGCTAAAAGAACTACCGCATATTCTTCACCACTTGTTAAATAAATTGGTTCGTCAAATTCGACTGTAGTGAAATTCGACTCAACACTGGACATGGTAGTACTATCGTCGAAAGTTGTTACGGTAATATCTGAGGGATTTACAAACTTAACCGCGCCCGGTATTATTTTGGTTGTGGGAATACCATTTTCCACTGGTCTTATTTGGACTTGTAATGGAATTACACTGTCTTTACTTTCAACAAAAACACGAACCTTAGTTAAAAAGATCCCATTTGGATTTTCTATTTGATCTATAAAGAAAGTTTGAGCTAAAGGATCTTGTCTACCCATTATCCTATCCATAACACGAGTTGTTCTTACAGTCCTCTGTACAGTTTCTATTGTACCTGTAGAAGTATAAGTTGCACGTGTTGACGACATTGCCTCAGACTCATCATTTACATTAACATCTAATAATTTTAATACCTGTCTTCCAGTTCTAAAGCTTAGGCTTGACGTGTTAGGTATGAAGAAACTACCATTCAATTCACCTTTAGAGTCTGTGATCAAATCATTCTTGCCACCTAGTTCGCTAGGATATTCTAGAGCGTTAGAATATTCAGTCCCAAACTCTTGGGTAACATCTGAAAATCTTGAGAAAGAAGTTTCTGGTCTTACCCAATCACTAACAGATTCATTTCCAAAATAGGCAAACATTTTAGTGTTAGGTCTTAGTCCCTTCGCAGAAAAGTTTACAATCCTAGATCGCATAAATGGAACTATTTGCACATCTGCAATTCGTTCCCCTACAAATTCTTGAATAGATCTTGAGATAGAATTAGTAGAAATGTTTCTAGTAGTTTCTAGAGAACCTAGTAACGGTCTAGTTTCTAAATCTTCTCTGACATCTTCAAATCTTCTTACATTTGTTTGCATAACATCGGGAAGACTACTGGTTTCAACCCACTCGTCTGAAGAAGGAGAAAGTTCTAGATGTCCAGTTTGTGTTATTACCGCAAACGGATTTACGTTCATAGTCCCAGTAGCCAATTTTTGTGAAACTATATTAACATGTGTATAAGGTAAAGTCGTGACATCTCCACTTTTTGCAATATCGGTAGAATTGTTACTAGAAGAATATGAAAGACGAATTAAGTTTTCCCTAAACGAAGGCCTTAACTGATTGAATGGATTTATAGATGCCCTATAGTCTTCATTGTTGATATCTGAAAAATTGAAAGTACTAAAGTTGTCAGCAATAAATCCAGCCTTAGTTCGAGGATTACCGTTTGCATCGAGAACTGTTAATGCATTTGTGTTTGTTTCTAATAAACTCAAAGTAGTAAGTTCATATAAATTTGTTACTCTTTCTTCAATTTTTCCTATATCCTTCATTGTAAATCTTTTATTAGAAACAAAGGAACTGGTTAAATCTGAAGAATCAAAAGTATATGGGTTCAACTTGAACTTATAAAGAGCTAAAGAACTAGTCGGTATTTCTGGTTCGCGAGGAACTTCAGCTGGTTCCCCCTGTATAACTTGAAGTTCTCCAAACCCAACATCACCACGACTGTCTTTAGAATTGGCAACCAAAACATCAATACGAGGTAAATAGTATTTCACTTCATCTAATGTGATTGATGATGCGTTTTGTGGCAATTTGACCACGGAGAATGTCAAAGGCGATGAAGATGTAATGGTTGGTCTAAAGTCTAAAACATTTCTTAAAGAAATTTTTTCACCTGCGGCCGTGACGTGAGTTGGAATATTATCATAACCAACGGAATCGTAAGAATCCGCTGAAAAATATGTTCCTTGATCACTATGAGAAAAATGAGTAAAGTTTACTTTAACTTCTACATTATCAGATGGATAAGAATATCCACTCTTTATTTTTATCTTGGCAAAATCGTAATAATTATCCTTTTGTCCACCATCAAAGGCAAATTGATGCGTTAAATCCACAAATGATCCACTACCGTCTTTTATTTCTACTGACTCAAGGGATATTCCATCAACCACTCCTAAACTTATCTCAGAGGGTGGAGGAGAAGATGTAGAATATGTAAATATAGATTCGGGAGTTGCCGTTGTTTTAGTTCTGTTTGTTGCGGATATTACATCATATATTAGAGCAACATAATTTTGTGAAGAATCTAATCCGGTGTACTTTCCTGTATCATCTGGAGTTACATTTTGTATTTCACCGTTTTCTTTCGCGAGTATCCACCCACTTTGTTCTACTCCACTGAGAGACAATGAATCGTCCGACTGAACAGTAAGTGAAGATGAATCAAAATATTTTTGTACTGTGTATGAAGCGGCACCAACCGTTTTTGGAGAAGATGACGGTAAAGGAAATAATAGATTATTGGATGTCGTTCCATGAATACTATTATCTAATACCGGAATCAAGTTATTTGAATCCGAATCTTGTAGATGTGTAACATTTCCAAAACTTTGGCCAACATTCATCTGTATATTGAATATGTAAGCTCGGTATCCGACAGCGTCTTGTTCTATTCCTCTAAGGTTTGCGGTTCCTATAATTGTTGAATCAACTGTTAAATTTACTGCACCAAAAACATTAATGTTTCCTAGTCCCTGTGTATTATCTGGATCAATATAAATGTAATTTCCAAACGTAGCTGGAACGGATTCTAATGTTTTAGTTACAGTTTGTCTCGCTTTTGGAACTGTTATGTCTGTAGTTCCTATTTCTAAACGATAACCATCAACATAAGCTATTCCATCAGTCACGTCTAGATTTAGGTTAGTCTCGTCCTTTTCTTCAAATATAGCTTTAAACTCATCGACTACATAATCGCCAGATTCTTCTTTTGTTCTTTGTGCGAGTAAGTGATTAATTCTATTATATGCATCAAAAGTACTCACTTCACGTGTAATAATACCATCTACTACACGAGCAACGAATACAAAGTTTTGGTCTGAATCTATCTGATCCGAGGTTGTGGGGGTTAACTTTATTTGATAACGATGTGCCCCAGGCGCAGTTATGTTAGGGACCTCCCCTTGATTATCATAAAGTTCGGTATCTTCAGACTCAGTAATTATTTTTTGTTCTATTAAGAATCCAATATCAGTCGTTGGTGTGGAACTATACTTGTCTATGAAAGCACTACCACCTTCCATATAAACAAAATGACCTTGAGCAAAAAAATCTCCAGCAGAGAAGTAGGCTTTAGTTGAACGACCCGCTACTGGTACTGTCGAAGTATCGGCAGCTGCAACGATTAAATTTGTAACCGTTGTACCTACACCAACTAAGGTGTCTGTGGCAGAAACTCTAGGTGCGATACTACTATCTGATATAGATGAAGTATCAGTATACTGAACATAGAGAGTTTTTGGATCTGCGTTTGTAAGATCAACTACAACATCAAGTATTTTTAGTTCTATAGTTCCATTAGTTACTGTCTTACCAACTAAGTCCGAATCAATAACACTAGAATCATCTAATCTGATGTATTCTATCTTATTATCGACCGTTGCACCGCCAGGACCAACTAAAGCTCCCTCTTTAAATATATTTCTTCCAAATCTGGCAATCTCTTCTTGGATAATTGTCTGAGATTCTATTAATTCTCGTGCTTGAAGTGCTTTACCGGAATTAAATAACACTCGGTAATAACCGTCTTCGGCCTTATAGAAATCTCTATATGTTTCTTTGAAAGTTTTATTTGTAAAATCTACCATGATTTATCCTAAAGAGTTATTACTACTTTGATGTCTTCTTGTTGTTCTAGATCTCGTCT
>Ga0181369_1000257_pt1 | contig 15064 bp, 17 predicted proteins | sample LowvirmetaG_8_FD_130088 | JGI IMG/M metagenome (GOLD analysis project Ga0181369, IMG submission 130088) | Marine viral communities from the Subarctic Pacific Ocean - Lowphox_04 viral metaG | ecosystem: Environmental > Aquatic > Marine > Oceanic | place: Subarctic Pacific Ocean | collected... | reverse complement strand
TGCAATTGCTGGGGAAAGTTCTACTGGAAAGACTTTTTTCTCACTCGCAGTGGTCAAGAACTTCTTGGATACTAATCCCGATGCATATTGCCTTTATTTTGATACTGAGGCAGCTGTCAATAAATCGCTCCTAGAAAGTCGTGGTATTGACCTTAATCGCACTGTAGTAGTAAATCTTGTAACTGTTGAAGAGTTCCGTAGTAAGGCACTCAAGATGGTAGACATGTACTTAAAAAAACCTGAAGATGAGCGTAAACCTTGCATATTTGTGTTAGACTCTTTGGGAATGCTTTCTACCGAGAAAGAGATTAGAGATGCTCTTGATGAAAAGCAAGTTCGTGACATGACAAAATCACAACTTATTAAGGGTGCATTTAGAATGTTGACTTTAAAACTTGGTCAAGCTAACATTCCTATGATCGTTACCAATCACACTTATGATGTCATTGGTTCTTACGTTCCTATGAAAGAAATGGGTGGAGGTTCTGGTCTTAAGTATGCCGCATCTACGATTATTCATCTCAGTAAGAAAAAGGAAAAGGATGGAACAGAAGTCATTGGAAATATTATCAGAGCAAAGACTGCTAAGTCGCGTCTGAGTAAAGAGAATAAAGATGCTGAAATTCGTCTTTATTACGATGAGCGTGGTCTTGACCGATACTATGGTCTCCTTGAATTGGGAGAAATTGGTGGACTTTGGAAAAATGTTGGTGGTCGATATGAGATAGGTGGTAAAAAAATCTATGCAAAACAAATTCTAAAAGAACCTGAAAAATACTTCACTCCAGATGTAATGGAAAAATTGGATGTGATTGCAAAAGGAGAATTTAGTTATGGTTCTTAAATCTTTGCCATTATTTCCTATTCCAATTGGACTAGAAAATTTTGGAAAGACAAATCATAACTTAAATATTAAATTAGTTGAAGATGCTATCTCCGAAAAGAATAAAAATTCTGGTGAAGACCATAGCAACATGGGAGGATGGCACAGCACAACTAATTTAGAAAAAAAGTATAATAGTTATAAATCTCTCTCTAAGATTTTAACTGAATGTGGAAATCAGTATTGCTTGCAACATGGATACAAGGATGGTATTATATGTACTGATTTGTGGGCAAACATAAATCAATCTGGCGATTTAAATTTCATGCATCATCATGGAGCAACTGCTCTTGCAGGTGTTTATTATCCAATAGAATCTATTGTTGGTGATGACTGGAGATTTAATTATACATCCCAAAATCCACTGAAACCTGGAACTTGGGATAATAAAGATGGAGGGGCATTAGTCTTACAAGATCCTTCTTACGGTAAAAAAGTTCAATTACTAACAGATAAACCATCTGCATTCAACTTAGATTTTTATCATCTTTATCCAACATCATCAGTATTGATTTTATTTCCATCATATCTTCTTCACATGGTTCTTCCTTTCAGAGAAGATAAAACAAGAGTAAGTATTTCTTTCGCATTTAGATATGGATAAAGTTGAGTTTTTAATTTTGAAATGCCTCTTGGACAATGAGGATTATGCTAGAAAAATTCTTCCTTTTATCAAAGAAGAATACTTTGAAGATTTTAATCAAAAAGTTGTATTTGAAGAAATTAAAAAATTTATAACCGAATATAATAGTATACCAACAAGAGAGACATTGGTCATTGACGTTGATGATCGTTCTGATCTCAATCAACAGCAGTATAGTGAGATTTGTAATCTCATTAAAAATTTAGATCCAATTAGTGTTGAAAATAATTGGTTAATTGACACTACTGAAAAATGGTGTCGTGATCGTGCTATATACTTGGCACTAATGGAATCAGTTCAAATTGCTGATGGGCAAGGAGAAAAGAGTAGAGATGCTATTCCTTCTATTCTTTCTGAAGCACTATCAGTTTCTTTTGATAACAACATTGGACACGATTACTTAGAAAATTATCAAGAAAGATATGAGTATTATCATAGGAAAGAAGAAAAAGTTTCGTTTGATCTCGAATACCTTAATAAGATTACGAGCGGGGGTATATCTAATAAGACTCTTACTATCGCGCTTGCTGGTACAGGCGTCGGCAAGTCTTTATTCATGTGCCATGTTGCTAGCTCCGTGTTGCTCCAAGGGAAAAACGTTCTCTACATTACAATGGAGATGGCAGAAGAGAAAATTGCTGAACGAATTGATGCAAACTTACTAGATGTTGCTATTCAGAACATTGTAGATTTGCCTAGGTCAACGTTTGAGAACAAAGTAACTAAATTGGCAGCAAAAACTCAGGGCACACTTATAATTAAAGAATATCCTACAGCATCTGCACATAGTGGACATTTTAAAGCACTTCTTAATGAACTTGCACTTAAGAAGTCATTTAGACCTGATATTATTTTCATCGATTACCTTAATATATGTGCTTCCTCTCGTTATAAGTCGGGCGGCAATGTCAATTCATATAGCTATATTAAGTCTATTGCAGAGGAGCTTAGAGGGTTGGCTGGCGAAGCCAAGGTCCCTATCGTATCTGCCACCCAGACCACTCGTTCTGGTTATGGTAGCTCTGACGTTGACCTTACTGACACTTCTGAGTCCTTTGGTCTCCCTGCTACTGCTGATCTTATGTTTGCCCTTATTAGCACTGAGGAACTTGAGCAGATTGGACAGATAATGGTGAAGCAACTGAAGAACAGATACAATGATACTGTGGTCAATAAGAGATTTGTGATTGGAATTGATCGTTCCAAGATGCGTCTTTATGATTGTGATCAGTCAGAACAAGACAACATACTTGACTCTGGGCAGGAAGAGGAGTATAGTAACGAGGACAGACCTAAGAAATCATTTGAGGGATTTAAATTTTCATGACCGTAAATACTGATGCCTATCTTGAGTTTGTGAATGCCGTCACATCTCAACCTAGTAAAGATGCTGATGCCTTTGAGTATCGTATCCAAGAACTTCGTGGAGAAGGATTTGAAACACATCGACTTCTAACTGCTGCTGTAGGAATGTCTGCTGAGGCAGGTGAGTTTACTGAAGTTGTAAAGAAGATTATCTTCCAAGGTAAACCAGTAAACGAAGAGAATCTGTTTCATCTGAAACGTGAACTTGGTGATATTATGTGGTATGTCGCACAGGCATGTATGGGTCTCAATATTTCTCTTGATGATATCATTGAGATGAATGTTGATAAACTAAAGTCTCGTTATCCTGGTGGTGAGTTTGATGTCCATTATTCTGAAAATCGTGTTGAGGGAGACTTATGATAGATTGGAGTGAATTCTTCACATCCTTTATACATGGACTAATAATTGGATCTATAGGATACTCTGTTTATGTTTCTATGAAAAATAGAATTATGTATCTTGAAGAACGTATTAGTAAATTTGAGAATAGAATAAAAAATCAAAATAATACTCTACATAATACTCTGCATAAACATAGAGATTTTTTTGAGATTGAAATCTCAAGAATTTACGATAAACTAGAAAAACAAAAAGGATAAGAGGTTTGGGCGATGAGTAAAAAGAAAAAATCAAAGGATGAATGGTCCTATGAAAAAACGTCAGAAACTGAAGAAGCAATTAAAAGTTTACATGAAACAATTCGTATGCGTAAAATAAAAGCACAAGACGATCAACTAAACTATGAAACTGGAGGAAAATGAAAGACCAACCAATCACAGTCGAAGACTATAAAGAGCACAGTCAAGAGTTCTTTGATAAGTATTTTTATGTTGCCAAAGAACTTGGTGAAGGTGCTAAGGCAGAAGACATCCTTAAGATTATGGAGTCTCTTGCTAGTGTTGTTATGAAGAAAAGATCTGAAACTAAAGTAGGACCATTTGGATTCAATAAAGTCAAACCTGAAGAATAACCTTAGACCCCTTTAGGGGTCTTTTTTTATAAATAAAATTATTATAGATAAAAATACCAAAGATGGATCCTAAAGAACTTAGTATTTTGATGCAAGCATATAGTCAAGTATATTCTATTCAAGAAGAAGTTGAAAGCATCGAAGAACTTCATAAAGGTAGACACGGACAATCTGAGAAAGAGTATCAGGACAGCAGATCTGATGCAGGTAAGATGGTCTCTGGTGACTCTAAGATGAGTGGATCCAGGTATGCTCAGGGCAGAAGAACTAGCAGTGATGCTGGTCCTCAACCTGCTGGTGGGTCTAAGAAACCTGCAAGTCAGGGTAAGATGGACAGAGGATCACGCATTGATCTTCAGTTTCGTAAAGCAGCACTCAAGAAGTCGAACGAAGAACTTGAGATTGAGGAAGGTCTCAGAGATAAAGTTGGTGAGAAAGTTAAAAAGCATATTAATAAGTATGCTTACAAGCAGGGAATTCATAACAATCCTGGTTGGTTGAGAAAACCAGAAAAGAGAGCTGCTCTCAATAAAGCAGTAAGAAAAGATATTAAAAGTAACCCCAAAGCAGCAGTTCAGTATGCTACTGGTGAGGTAAAGAGAAAGGTAAAACAGAAACTTCTTAATCAAGAGTTTGATGTCTTTGATACTATACTTGAGTTTCTGATTGATGAACAAATCGCACAAGACATTCAGGAAGCAAACTGGATTATGGCAAATGTGATTAGTGAAGAGCAGATTGATGAAATCTTAGGAATGTTCAAAAAGAAAAAAGAGAACCCCCCAGTTGAGTATGCTGGAAAATCTATGAAAAGCTCAGATGATTTACCTTATAGTGTAGATAAGAGAAATCCAAGAGTATCAGTTACTGAATTTGGTAAAGGTGGAAAGACCTCTACTTACAAAACATACGGTAAAAATTGATTCAGAAACCTCCCAGAAATGGGAGGTTTTTTTTTTATTTTATGATAAATATAGATAGTATATAGAGTAACTAATGGCATCTACAAGTCTGAATGAATCTCTGGCATGTGTTGCATTAGGGTATGTGACATATAAAGATAATCATAGTCTTGAAGATTTTCATCAGATGATTACTAAGACTAGTGGAAATTTGTGGAATCAAGTAATATCCAGATGTGAACTTTCTGATAAAACAATAAAAACTTATAGAAGTGCTTTTTCTGATAAAAAAGGATCTATGGATCCTTGGATTTCTACATCATATAAAACCGCTGATCAAATAGTAAAATCACTTAAAATACAAAATCTTAAAGATTACAAATTTGCAAAGGTTGAAAGGGATGGAATTAATAGGGCGTATCTTCTAAAGCAAAGAGTAACATCGGCCATTAAAAAATACTCCAAAGAGGTGATGACAGCACCTGGTATTCTTAGCACATTAAATGCTGATAAAGTAAACATTGGCGATATAATGATCATCAAAAATAATTCTCAAATTTTTGATACTATTAAAGAGTTAGTAGAAAATACAGATATTACTGAATCTAAATTAAAAAAAGCAATACTTGATAATGAAACAGAGTTTCTTACTATGGAAAGATATAGAAACTTGATGGTAGAAGCATGGAAAGATAATGAAATATATTCTGTTTCTCTAAAACAACTTGACGAAAAATCTGGAAACATACCTGTAAAAATTTCTAATTTACCATCTTCTCTTTCTAGAACAGTAAATGAAAGAGAGCAAGATGAATTTGCATCTTATGTTTCATACTTGATTCGTATTGCAAAAAAATCTGGAAATACATATAAAGAATTCGAAGATGCTGTTAATAGATTTGTAGATATTAAACCAGTTGTGTTTACTTCTCAAGATAGATTACTTGTTTATTTTGATCTGAATTATGAGGGAAAAACTTCTGGTAGAAAAATAACAAAAAAATATCACATCTTTACTAATTTTGGTGCTGGTAACAACTTTTATTTTGTTCCAAAAGAATCTAAATCTGCAAGTGGGGAAGGTGGTATTACTGTAAATTATTTTTACACCCTGGTTAAAAACTTCCCTAAATTAAAAGTATTTTTTCAAGAATTGACAGACGCTAGAATATTTTATTTTGAAAAAGCATGTATGGAAAATAACTTAAATTCAAAACAAATAAATAAGGATCTGGGTTCAAACTCCATGTATTCTGGTAAGTATAATTCATCTTTATACTTGGCAAAAAATTATAAAGACCTTGCCGATAAAATGTTTAGTGGCAAAAATGCTTATGGATATCTAAGTAAAAATGATGCGGAACTAACTTCAAACATACAAGCATTTTCTGATTTCTTTGATAGTTACACTGCATATCTTTCTAAAACTCCTGGATCTATGGGAAAATTTCTTGGCATAGCAAAAAAATCTAAAATTTCAATGCGAGGTAAAATATCTAAAATTAAAAAAGACATAGAAAAAGAAAAAAAGAAAAAAGGATCCTTAACAAAAGAAGATAAAATAAAAATACTTGACAAATACAAAACACCATTTGTTACGGAATATAAGAAATCATATGCGTTATTAACTAATGCTGAATTTGGATTCTTTTTTACGGAGAATCAGGTAGATGTAGAAGAAATACTTAAGAAGCAAGTATTATTATCTTTTTATGCCGCAGCAAGTGGAAGAGGATATGTTATATTTGATGGTAAGAAGTTTTCTGAAGATGATATCTATGAAAAAAATGTATCACCACCACCATTCCTTAAAGTTGGAGTGTAGCAAATGCCCAGAAAGAGAGTAAGAGACCAAAAGAAAAGTAATTCAATTACTAGACTTGATGCTCTAGAAGAAAGAATTAAAAGTCTTTCTGATCCAGAAGACATTATGATTGAGATAATTGATGTCTTCAATACAACTGATGTAGTTCCTGAAGTAGGAAACTATTATACTTTCATCTATAATGCTAAGACACCAAACATTACTTACGATCAGCATCCATTAGTTGCTGTAACTTCTATTTTTAGATGGGGGTTCCAAGGAATTAATTTTCATTGGAATGAAGTAAAGAGATATACTTGGCAAGAAGTTGCTGGATATTTTCATGTAGTTGATAATGATGAGATTATGTCGATGAGAAATATTAACTACGCAAAATACAAAAGAAGTTAAACCAATAAATATAGTATATATAAGCACATAACATGAAAAAGTTTTCCAGGTTTATAACCGAAGCACAAGATTCACTTGCGTCCCAAAGAGCAAAGAAAATGGGACTCAAGGGGGATGGTCATGGTGGATGGTATAATGCCTCTGGAGAGTTTGTTGCGAAGACTGAAGGTGGGGATTTAAAGTTTTATAATAAAGGACAAAGACCTGGAAGAGATGTCCCTCCAGATCAACAGAAGAAACCAAAGGAACCAGAGAAACCACAACAGGAACCAGCATCAGAAGATGATGGAGGTGGTAATAAAGTAACTTTAGTATTTGGTAAGTTTAATCCACCAACTAAGAAGCACCAGCAATTATTCACTTCCGCAAAAGGAATTGCCGGTGATTCTGATTTGAGAATTTATCCGTCTAGAGGACAAGATTCTGAAATGAATCCTCTGAAACCTGATACTAAAATTGACTTTATGAAAAAAATGTTCCCTTCATTTAAGGATAACATTATGAATGATGATGAAGCAATTACTATTTTTGATGTTCTCCAGAAGATGGAAAATGATGGATACCGAGAAGTAACGATTGTTGTTGGTGCTGATAGACTTGGTGAGTTTAGAGGTCTTGCCCAGAAGCATAATGGAAGTCTTTATAACTTTAATGACATCACTGTAGTTGCTGGTGGACAGAGGGATGGTGATAATGAAACATCATCTAAGATGAGAGAGTATGCTGCACAAGATAATTTTGATGGATTTAAGTCAGGTTTACCGACCAAGTTTAAGGATTCTGAAAAATTATTTAAGAAAGTAAAGAGTGGTATTGGTATAGATACTAAGAGTGAGATGTGGAAAGTTTCTCCTGTATTAAACTATCAAAACTTGAGAGATCATTATGTTAGTGGGGAAATTTTTAGAAAAGGAACAATCGTAGAGAGTGCAAATACTGGATTAAGAGGTAAGATTATTCGCCGTGGAACTAATTATCTAATCTGTGCTACTGAAGATAAGAATGTAATGTTTAAATCTTGGATTACTGATGTGGTAGAAAAGAAGGCATTTACTGATGTATCTGGTGTGCCTGCAGATCAAAGAGAAGTTGGAACTCCTGCACTTACTCAATACACAATGAGAATGGCCGATGTGAAGAGTATTCGTAATTTTATAAATAAATATAAAGATAAAAAGTAAGTACCTATACTAATGACTCTACATCTAAACGATCTTTCGCAAATTTACTTAGATCAAATTTCTGAGAAAAAAGACGATTCTTATCTTGAGACTGATATGAAAAAGCGTCAAAAGAATAATGAGAAAGCGATTTCAGATATGAAGAAAGTGAAGGATGATACCAAACCTCGTTGGATGAGAGAGGGGAAGAAACTTGATCCAGTGGGTCAGGAAGACGCAGACATCGATAATGATGGTGATGTAGATAAGTCTGATAAGTATCTTCATAAGAAGAGAAAAGCAATTGGTAAGGCAATCTCTAAAAATAAAGATGAAGAAGATGAAAAAGAAAATGGTGATGTAGAAGAAGGATTTAAGATTGATTTTAGTAAGCGTTTTAAAAATGAGGCAGAAAGAAATGCTTATATCAAAAAGACACTAGAAAAATCGAAAGAAAAGCAACTGAATAAATTAAAAGCAACTACAGAAGAAGTTGAATCTGTAAATGAAAAGATTAATGTGACAAAGCAATCTTCAAAAAGAAAGTCATTAGGTAGAGGTTCTTCTATAAATCCAGATGCTAAGAAAACCGGATACGAATCACCTTCGGAATTCAGAAAGACTGAAAAGAAACTTGCTCCTTACACGGAAGCAAAAAATGTTCATGGTGAAGTAGAAGTTCCTTCTAAGGATATTAAAAAACTTGTCAAGAATGCATCAAATAGAATTGATTTTGATGTTGATGGTGATGTTGAGAATAATGATAATAGCAAAGGCAAATATGGTGAATTTGTTTCAACTTCAGATGGTAAAGGAAGATTATTTACGGGACCTAAAAAAGTAACAAAAGAATCTGTTTCAAACTGGAGACAGGATTTGATTGAGGTTGCTGATGAAGATGGTGAGAAGCAAATCAAAGAGATGCCTAAGAACCAAAAGAATAAAATTAAAATTAATCCAAATTTAGGTGAAGCAGTAGAAAAAATTGATGGAACTCTTTTAGAAGAAGTAGAAATTGATGAGTTGGATGTTATTATTAACACCATCTATGAGGAATTCTTTGAGGAAGGTTATACTGAAGATGAAATCGAAGAGGCATTTGAAGTTGTTTTACTTGACGAAGCAAGTGTAACTTATGGTCATGATACTTCAGTATCTTCTCCTAAGAAACAGAGCAAACTTCAAGGTCGTATGAGATACATCAAGAGAAAGGTTGGAGAAAAACTTTCTAAAATAAAATCCAAAGCAAAAGAAAAATTTGGTATGGCATCTGCTAAAGCACAAGTATCTGCTTACAACAAAGCAAGAGAACTTTCTCAGAAAGCAAGTGACGTTAAAAATAGATCAAAGACTTCTTTGAAAAGATTTGTGGGAAAGCAGGCACAAAAAGTTGCAGATCGTATGAAGGAAGAAGTTGACATTGATGAGTCAATTCAAAGTGAAGTTCAGGTGACACCCCAAGAGGTTCAACTCCAAAGAAAATCTGCTAGTATCGATAAAAAGCTTGCATCTATTCGTCAAAGGAAAGTTCAAAAACAAACTTCGACACCTGCGAAATCAATGAATGAGGGTACTACTGAGTGTGTTCATAGTATAAAAGGGAAAGAATGTCCTGTTCATGGAAAGAAAGATTGTTCTTCTATGGATGAAGCAACTGAAGATTCTCTGAGAGATCGTCGTATGGAACGTGGCGGTGTTGACGGTAACAATCGTTACGACAAAGCACCTGGAAAACCAAATACATTTGGAAAGAAACCCAGTCAAAAATATGATGGTATGTCTGCACTTGAAAAAGTGAAGGCAAGCATCCGTGCCAAGCATGGACAAGGTGCTATTAAAGAAGATGTCAATAGTATCTAATAAACATTAAAAGTTTTTAGGTATGGTTATGTCACTATTCTAAATTTTATTGCTATATAGAATGTAGATTCTGGTAAAAAAAATGTGGGAATTATTTCTTCCTCTAGCAAAGAAAACAATTGGAAGTCTTCTTGGTAAAGAAGAAGTCCGTCGCTATCTAATTTCTATCCTTCGCAGTCTTGCTGCTTCTACGGATAATAAATTAGATGATGGTGCTGTAGATGTGATTGAATCTCTTCTTTTTCAGGAAGAATCATCGACATAGTAGATTGCATAAATAAAATATAATCGAAAAGGAGAGTAACTCTCCTTTTTTTATAAATATTTTTTAGTAAAACTTTTAAAAGGTAAAAGGAATGGCACTCTGGGGAAATACCGATTTAGTATATAATGCTGGTACAATCGAAGTTAATTTTGCAACTAAGACTGCTTTTGGTCCAGTTGGTGTAGTTACTTTCACTGATGCAGTTAGTGAAGGTGATGTTATTACCGTAGGTGCTGGCGCAACTTATGGTTATGCAGCGATTGTTGGTGTAGGAAGTACAGCATTATCTCTTGCTTCTACTGCTGGATTTACTACTACTACAATTCCTGCAGGAACTACATACTTTGTCTCTCAAGAACCAAGTTATACAATTCTCGATAGTAATTATAGAGCACCTGAAGAGAAAACAGTTGGTTACTCAACAAGTCCTGTAACAACTGCTGTTTATGGTATTGATGAAATTGAAGTTGGTGCAGCATCAACTACTGCTTATGCCGTTGGTCATAGTGGATGGGTTGGAGTTACAACGTACACCGATATGCACGGTGAGTTGAGAGTTAAGCATGAAGTGTTAGTTGCTGGTGGAATTCTTACTACTACTGACAGTAATGCTGACGACGGATATTTCCCTGGAAACTAATGTAAAATTAATGTAATATGAAATTTGATCAACTGAATGAGGATAATTTCCTTTTATTTGCAATTAAGAACTATGAAAATCCTCAGGCAGTGACCAAAGATGATTTCACTCGTGATTTAAATCATTTTAAATATGTCAAAAGATTGCTGAAGCGATATAAAAAAACAGGTGAGATTCGTACTCACCTGCTAATAAATCATTTTACTATTTTATATAATGTTTTTGGAGAATCTACAACGCCAATGTTGTTCTTTAAGATTGAGTCTGAAATGTGGTCACAGTTAAAGACATTCATGATATTCTTAAATAAGATTCCTGATTATCCAAAAACAGACATACATGATATACCAGTTGATTTATATTGCTTAAAACAATTAAATTTAATTTTTCAAAATGAGCAAAATAGATAGAGTAATTCATCATTTCAGAAATCTCAGAGAAATGATGGCAGTTGGTACTAGTGGATTTACCTCATCATCTGATCCAGAGGGACCTGTTGCTGGATATAATAAACCTATGAAAAAGTATGCAACAGGTGGAAGAGGATCTCGTAAGAAGTGGTTAGATTATTTAAAAAATAAATAATAACTAAATGGCACTATTGCCAAATGAATAAGATTAAAAGAAGTCCTTACCCCTATAATTTTCTTAAGTTATCAAACTCTGTAGTGAAATGGACAGGAATGATTACATACTATTGCAATCAAAAGTTATAAGGTATAAGAATGGCTTTCGGGTTTGGTAAAAATATTGCTGTTTTAGAATCAAAATTTGAAATGTATGAAAATTTGTCCAAAGAAATGTTGGACAAATTAGAACGTGCTGTAACATCAATTTCAGAAAATAGCAATAAGATTTCTGTAATACTTGAAAGGCATGAAAATAAATTAGAAGAGTCTGAAAAGACTGATGCTTTATTATTAAAGATGCTTGATGAAGTAAAAGAAGAAAATAATAGAGATCATAAGGAAGTAAAAGAAAGAATTAATAAGATAGAAGAAAAGATACAAGAACTTTCTAAGTTTAGGTGGCAGATAGGTGGAGTTATTATTGTTGCCAGTCTTATTATAGGTGCTGCTACAAGCGGAATTACCTCCAAATTATTGACTTCTGCTGCATCTGCTGATACAATTATGGAGCAGATAAAATAAACTCTTTACTTTATTATGGATTTTGTTGATAGCAAATACATTGGTATTTTGTCTCCAAGACTTCTCAAATTTAAAAAAGTAAAGAATAATCTTTATAATTTTAGGTGCCCTATTTGCGGCGATTCTCAAAAAAATAAGAATAGAACAAGAGGTTATTTTTATCAAGTAAAAAATAATACCAACTTTAAGTGTCACAACTGCGGTATTAATGTTTCTTTTAATAATTTTCTTAAGAAAATGGATGTTAATCTTCATAAACAATACATTTTCGAAAAATTTAAAGAAGGTAAGACAGGTAAAAAAATAGTATCTGAAGAACCAAAGTTTAATTTTAAGAAACCAACATTTAATACAAAGATTGATTTAATAAAAGCCTCAGAAAATGAAAATGCAAAAAAGTATCTTGAGAGTAGAAAATTAAATCCTTATAAATTCTATTACGCACCTACTTTTAAAAAGTGGGTAAACAGTCTAAAAAAGACTTTTGATAATGTTTATTATGATGAACCTAGAATAGTCATTCCAATTTTTTATCAAAAAAAACTTATTGGAATTCAGGGAAGATCACTCGGTCCTAGTAAGGTTAAATACATTACTATAATGTTGGAAGATGATGTTCCTAAAATTTATGGACTTGATGAAATTGACGGAACAAAAAAAGTCTATGTTACAGAAGGACCCTTCGACTCCCATTTCATTGGGAATGCTATTGCTATGTGTGGTAGCGATGCTAACCTTAGCACTCTCGATTATCAGTTCGTATACGTCTATGACAATGAACCAAGAAACAGAGAGATTGTATCTAAAATCTCCACCGCAATCAGCAACAATGAATTAGTAGTTATTTGGCCACCAAATATAACTGATAAAGACATTAACGATATGATTTTATCTGGACTGGATGTTCAGTCTGTGGTAGAATTAAATACCTATTCTGGTTTAGAAGCAAAACTTAAATTCAACATTTGGAAGAAAATATGAGCAACGGTACAAAAGTAGTCAAAAGAAATGGATCTATTGAATCTCTTAACCTAGATAAGATGCATTTGATGGTTGAGGAGGCATGTAACGGTCTTGCAGGAGTCTCTGCAAGTCAAGTTGAGATGAAGTCTGGTATTCAATTTTATGATGGTATTACAACAGCAGAAATTCAAGAGATTCTAATTCGTAGTGCAAGTGATTTAATTGATCTGGATCATCCTAATTATCAGTATGTTGCTGCACGGTTGCTTTTGTTTTCGGTTCGAAAGAAACTATATGGTGGACATAAAGAATTTCCATCTCTTGAAACTCACATAATTAACTGTGTGCATTCTAAAGTTTATGATAGTGAAATCTTTTCTAAGTATTCTACTGAAGAAATTTCACGGGCTAATAGTTACATAGATCATGATCGTGACTTGTTATTTACTTATGCAGGTTTACGTCAAGTCGTTGATAAGTATCTTGTACAAGACAGAAGTAATGGTGGAGTTTATGAAACTCCTCAATTCATGTACATGATGATTGCTCTGACTATTTTTGCAGAGTATCCAAAAGAAACAAAAATGTCATACGTTAGGAGATACTATGACTCAATCTCAAAACACAAACTCAACATCCCAACACCAATCATGGCAGGGGTCAGAACCCCATTGCGTCAGTTTGCGAGTTGTGTTCTCGTTGATGTTGATGACACCCTCGATAGTATCTTTAGCAGCGACATGGCTATTGGTAAATACGTTGCACAACGCGCAGGAATCGGCATCAACGCAGGTCGAATCCGTGGCATCAATGCTAAAATCAGAGGTGGAGAGGTACAACACACAGGCGTGGTCCCCTTCCTTAAAAAGTCTGAATCAACTGTACGATGTTGCACTCAAAACGGCATCAGAGGTGGTTCTGCTACAGTTCACTTTCCTATCTGGCACCAAGAAATAGAAGACATTCTTGTTCTTAAGAACAACAAAGGTACAGAAGACAATCGAGTGAGGAAACTTGACTACTCAATCCAAATTTCAAAACTTTTCTACGAACGTTTCATTGCGAATGAAGAGATTAGCCTCTTCTCACCGCATGACGTACCAGGTCTCTATGATGCTTTTGGTACTGATGCATTTGACGCTCGCTATGTGGACTATGAATCAGATCAGTCTATTCCAAGAAAGACTATCGGGGCACAAGAACTTATTCTGGATCTTCTAAAAGAGAGAGCAGAGACTGGTCGTATTTATATTATGAACATCGATCATTGCAACACTCACTCTTCTTTTAAAGATAAAATTAGTATGAGTAATCTTTGCCAAGAAATTACACTTCCAACAGATCCTATCAATCACATTGACGATGAGATTGGTGAAATTGCACTATGTATTCTATCTGCTGTAAATGTAGGAAAGATTAAATCTGATGAAGAACTAGAAGAACTTTGCGATCTTTCTGTTCGTTCTTTAGAAGAATTGATTGACTATCAAGAGTATCCTGTACTAGCAGCAGAACGCGCTACAAAGGCACGTAGATCGCTTGGAGTGGGTTTTATTGGTCTTGCACATTATCTTGCTAAACTGGGGTTCAATTACGACTCTCAAGAGGCATGGGATGCAGTCCATGGATTGTCAGAATCTTTCCAGTATTACTTATTGAAATCTTCTAACATGATTGCCCAAGAGAAGGGACACTGCGAATACTTTGGTAGGACTAAGTATGCCGATGGAATTCTGCCTATTGATACATATAAGAAGGATGTAGATGAAATTACTTCGATTGAATTAGATCATGATTGGGAAAGTCTTAGAGCATCTATCAATGAGTTCGGTCTCAGGCACTCAACACTGTCCGCACAGATGCCATCGGAAAGTAGTTCCGTTGTGTCAAACGCAACCAATGGAATCGAACCACCTAGAGACTACTTGTCCATTAAAAAATCAAAGAAGGGACCTCTTAAGCAGATTGTTCCTCAGTATAATTCCCTGAAGAATAACTATACTTTACTTTGGGAGATGAAATCTAATCATGGATACATTAATGT
>Ga0181369_1000256_pt1 | contig 15081 bp, 20 predicted proteins | sample LowvirmetaG_8_FD_130088 | JGI IMG/M metagenome (GOLD analysis project Ga0181369, IMG submission 130088) | Marine viral communities from the Subarctic Pacific Ocean - Lowphox_04 viral metaG | ecosystem: Environmental > Aquatic > Marine > Oceanic | place: Subarctic Pacific Ocean | collected... | reverse complement strand
GGCGGGTGGTTCGCCGAGCTTGCCCCGCACAAATTTAATCAATTTGCTGCCGCCTGCGCCTGCGGCGGACAGCATCTTTTGCGATGCTGGTCCAGCAACAGCACTAATTCCAGTTGCCAAAGCAGCGCCGCCCGGGGTTACATCGGCAAGCTCTTCAACCTCACCTAAGTAAGAGCCAAGCCCCTCAAAACCGGCAATGGTCGCCAATCTTGCCGCGCCCATGCCTTGACCTCCCGGGATCGCCATCATGCCGATCGCGGGAAGTAATGCGCCAGCAAGCTCGTAGCTCAATGCCTCTCCCGGGTTAGCTTCTTTGTACGCCGAAAGTTTTTGACGTAGCTCGTTGCGGATATCTTCGTACTCACCGCCACCCAGAGATTCTGGCAGGACGCTACGGACAGCCGCCTCTATCTCATCGGAAAAGTTGTAAGTAACGCCTTGCAGGGCGGTACGGAACTTTTGGGATTCTACAGGCGCGGCAGAGGATTGAGTCTGTCCAGCCCGGATTTCCGCAATGATTTCGTCTACTGTCCTAGCCATTATTGCTGCGCCGCCGCTATTATCTCTCTTTTCTGTTCGGAGGATGCGTCCCTCCACACATCAAGAGGCACTCCCTCTGGTGGAGCCAATGGTACAAACTGGTACTTCTTAATGTAGTCCGAATATCCCACGCCACTCGTAAGGGCTTGCGCCATTTTAATTAGCTCTGCCCGCATTTTGTCCTTTGCCCGGATCTGTGCCTCAAGCTGTTTTCTAAGCTCTGGCTCTGGAAGGTTAAGGTCTAGCTGGGTTGCAAGAGCCAACCTCAATTCCGACTCACTCAATGCGCCAAATGTCGCTGAGTTTATAACGTCAATACCTAACTGATTTGCGACAGAGCGTAGCTGTGCTGTCGCGGCGTCAAAGGCAGCAATGCGGCTTTGGAATATTCCAGACTTTCCGTTTTCATCAAGAGCGTCAAGCGCCAGATAGTATTTATTAATAGACTCGTTTAGCTGTTCCGCGCGACCCATTGCCGCCTGACCAGTTTCTTGGGCAAACTTGATGTCTTGCAGCCTGATAGCGTTTTGCGTTTCAAGTTCTGCTTCTGCTTCTGGCGTTAGCTGACTAGCGCCACCCACGGTCATGCGCTTTGGCTGCATCGTGTTGCGGTCAGTGATCACCACATACTGCTCGCCAGTTACAGGATCTGTCTGAACACCTGATACCGTAGGCGCAAACTGAGATGATGAATCAAACAGCAAGTTTGCAGCAGCGGAAATACCCTCGGTGTTAGTGGGATTATTACGAATAAACTCTGCAGCGGTCAGCAGTTGAGCCGCTCTCTGCGGATCAGTCTTGGCGATCTTGCTGGCCCTTTGCTCTAACGCATCAGCGGTCTTATTGCCTTGACCCCGTAGCAGCCGTAGCCCTTGCTCAGTTTCTATCTGTCCTTGTAATGATCGCGCTAGGCTGGCGTCTGGGTTAAGGCGCATGGCGTTAAAGCCGATTGCCAACTGCTTGCGGTTGATTGGGTCAGACAAGTAATCAAGTGCGCCCCTACCAAGAGATGACAAGAACCCGGGCGCTTCTGGTCTAGGGTTTGTTGATCCACCAGCCACAGATTGAAGCGCAGGCGCGTTCATAGCCGCCATCATCCGCTGCACCTCTGGGTCTGCCATTTGCAACTCAAGCTGAGAGGCTGTCGCTGGCGATGGCTGCGGTGGCTGCACAAGGGGTGTCGGTGGCACTGGGTTTGGATTGACCGGAAATGGCGCATTAGCAAACACCGAGGGCGGCTGTGGCGCACCCGGGACGTATGGCGGTGTTGTCTGCTTTGTAGGATCTAGCGCATTTATGAGCAAATCAATTAATGCCATGCTTTTACCCCGCACCCATCATCTTTAAGATCGTCATAAGTCCGCCATTACCTTGATTCTGGCGCATCATGTCTTGAGCGGTCATACCCATATTTGGAGTACCTCCCGGGCCAGTTAAAGGCATAGGCATTCCGCCCTGCATATTACCGCCGCCAAGGTGACCGACAACCCTTTGGATCTGGTCAAACATATCTGGCGATGCGGTCGCAGGCTGAGGTATTGCAGGAGGTACTGGCGACATCTGTGGCGCTGGCAGAGTGAGAGGATTCTGTCCAACCGGAGACATAAGCGGCTGGTTAGCCATCTGCATGGCCTGACCTCCAGTAGCTTGCGCCTGTCGGGTAGCCATAGAATCTCGGATGCCGCCCTTCTCGAGACCGACCTCAATTAGCTTCATTAAGCCCATCGCTGGGGTCATGATATGCCTCCATAGTTCACGCGGTAGTAGCCATCCGGGAACTCAACCACGAGATCCGGTCTAGTCTCCATAACCTCTTGAGCCAGTACACCCATGTCAGCGCCGGTTTTGCCAAACACAAACTTAGCTTGCTTCTTCCAATCCCACGCATAAAGGTTATGCCCGCCCGGGGTTTTGCCAACCCTACGGATGTTTTTCTTGAGCCTTGCGTCTGATCCCAAGAGCATTGATGCCCACCCAAACAAACCGGGGTTGCTAGAGGTTGACTGACTCTGCGGCACTTGAGTCGCGCCAAGAGCCTGCGCCATATAGCCGAGTGCCTGCCCGGGAGCGCCTTGATAGCCCGCGTACTGGCCTGCACCCCTATCCATCATCTGCTGTGCAAGCATCTGCTGCATCAGACCTTGCTGCTGCATTCCTGAGAGAGCCTGCTGGCCCATTCCAAAGCCTAGATTTGACAGAGCGCCTAACCCTTGAGCGCCCTGCATCTGCATTCCAGCGCCCTGCAATCCAGCGCTTTGATTAGCTAGTGCGGCCTGCAGCCCCTGAGTTAAGCCAAACTGCTGGGCTTGGTTAGCGGCTTGCTGGTTCGCAATGCTTGTCTGTGCGCCAAGCTGGGCGTTTGTTATCCCGGCTTGCAAGGCACTGCTCTGGTTCGCCAAGTAAGACTGTAGCTGCTGCTGTGCGTTCTGCTGCAAAGCCTGCTGGCGGCGACCTACGTCCTGCTGTCCTTGTTGTGCTGCAAACTGGAAGCCTTGGTTACGCAAGTTAGCCGCTGTGCTTGCTGACTGATCCAGAGCATTACGAGCAATCTCTGCCTCCATCAACGCACCGCGAGATCCACCAAAAGCTCCTGCCGCCGTAGCTTGTGCAGCTGCTTGATTAGCCTGCTGCAGCCTTGCTCGCTCAATGTCAGCTAGTGAAGCGTCAATTACCTCCCCCGTATAGGGGTTCATAAACCGATCTAAGTCAGCTTGCTGGAACTGTGCCGCCTCATAATCAGTGGCGTTAGGGTCAAGTTGCTGCGCCCTAACACTTTGAAATCCAGCGCCCATATTGGGATTGTAGCTGCCGCCCTCAACCATCATAGGCTGATAATTCATGGCGTCCTGCATACCGCCGTAGGCTTGCGTCATGCCTTGTGCAGACTGCTGAAACGCATCAAGACCCTCATAAGAAGGTCCAGCCATTCCACCGCCCTTTCCGCCGCTTGCTGGCACTCCGCCGCTTGCTGCTGTTGCTACTGGCTGTCCGCCTGCTGAACCGCTCATCTAAAAACCTCCAAAACTTTGTAGGCGCTGCATCAACCCCACTGGGATCTGCGGCCTTGGAACTGGCCTTTGAGGGCTTGGTGTTGGTATTGACGGTGGCATATACGGCATCGGCTGGGCTGTCCCGACCACTGGGTTGATTGGACTCGGGATTGGCTGTTGCGGGCTTGGTGTCGGAATGGAGGGCGGCATATACGGCATCGTATCAATTGCGGCCTGCAGCCTAGAAGCGCCATTTCCCACGGGAGCGAACGATCCAGAAACATTTGGCCCTGCGCTGGGCATTACCGCTGGCATATTAAAGGTCGCTGGGTTGAATGACCCCAGTGAAGGGGCCATTGATGCTTGAACTGTATTGGCTGGTTGAGCCGTCATCGTACCCGATGGTGCTGACGCGCCTATCGCAGACCCCATATTGTTTATGTTACCGAAAGCCCGCATCGGGCGACCGCCTCCGCCTTTGCCGGGCGATCCCGCAGCTTGGCTGCCAGCACCACCGCCCTTTCCACCACCGCCAGCAGGCTGTCGCGGGCTACCGGGGGGTACGCTCATCGGTCTTGATAAATTAGCTCTTGATAATTGGGCAAACATAATATGTCCTTAGAATCTAACGTTGCCGATTTGCGAGGCAACCCATGCGTAATACTCAGGGGTTCCGGCGGGCGGCACAAACCCGGGGGCATTCATGTCTCCCGGATTATTTGGATTTGTTTCGGGAGTGCCGTAGGGTTTAAAAAACCTGTTATACGCTGCGGCTTGCTGCGGGTTTCTGGCCTCAAACTCTGCCCGAGCCTGCTCAAACAAATCGCCAGATGAGTAGCCCCGCAACCCGCCGCCAAAATCTTTAGCCTCTGGAACACCAGCCATAGCGTCACCGCCCGGCTCTGCAAGTCCGAATGCTGAGGCAGCGTTATACGCACCCTGCATCCCGGCTTCTTGCATGGGGGTAAACGCAGCGGTGTCGGGACCGTAATACGGCATATAGCCGATTTCGCCCATTCCGCTCGCTTTCTTCAGATTTGCCCGCATAGCGTCTTCTGCCCACTTCGGGATCTCTACGCTTGTTGATTGGCTACCGCCTTTTCCGCCGCCACCCATATTAAATGTCCTTACCTAAACTTGTGAGTACGGGCTTGTAGCCCTTACCTTGTAAAATTCTTTGCCAGCCCTTCCGACCCGCAATACTCATTGATGAGCAGCCATTTTGTCTCGCAAAGTACACAGCCGACTCATCCATATCTACGATTGTGTCCATGTTGCCCCCTGCCAGAAAAACGTGCAGCGCCTTCTTCCGGGGGTACACTATTATCTCTGTAACAGCGCAAGCATCCTCAGCAGGCCAAAACTGCATGGTTCCTGCTTTTACGGCACTCACAATATCCTCAAATAAGTGTGTGTTGCCGCCGCGATCCAAAGCCGCTTCAATCCACGGCCTGCAACGCTCTAACTCAGCGTCTAATTCCTCCATTATACCACCCCTTACGATACCTTTAGCGTTCCCCCATCATTCCATATGACGCCAGAATCTGACGGCAGAGTAGTAGGCAGGCTGTTTCCCTTAGCCATCAATATTTGCACAAACTCATTACTCACTGAAACAACTAGGTATCCGTTGCTTGCGTCATACAGCAGGATTCCATTCTCTGCCGCTACGTCAGAGTCTTGTTTTTGCGATACCAACTCTCGAATCCGAGTAAGGTAGTCGTTTAAGTCCTCCGCCCACAAATGCGGAGTCTCTCGGGAGTATGGTGGAGGAAGCTCTCTGCTCAACGCCTGCCTCCACCGCTAACGCGCACCCGAACATCCCCAACACGCCAATTGGCTTCTGCATCGCCGTCAATACGCACCCTAAACTGGCGACCCGTCATGCGGAGACTTGTTGGGTTTGATGGATCAAACGGGCCATGAGATGTTTCTGTGCCGTTTGGGTAGAACCTTGTCTTAAAGGTCATTTCAACTTCGCCCTGCGTCTCTTCCTCCGGGATCATTTCCGTTATGCGGATAACATTATCGCCGTCATCAAAATTAACAGGCCCGCTTTCTACAAAAACAGGGTTACCCTCATGACCGTACCCCGATTCATGGCGGTACATAGTGCCGAGGTTATCGACCCACATAGGCTCTACGAAAACACCAGAATCCACGCCTGTGGCCCTTTCTAGGCTACCAATCATCCAGTGATTTTCGTTGTAATCGTAGGCAACATATCGGTCGTTTTCGTCTGTGCCGTCTGAGGGGTAGAACCACCACACCTCATTGTACTTTTGGTTGGCAACACAAAACCCATGACTGATTCGGTCATGATTCATTTCGGTAAACACCTTGTCGTGAACCTCACAAGGCAGCACCCGGGCTGTTGACCCGTCATATACAAAGAAATTGCGCTCACCCATCCAGAATGCTGTTGGGCCTACGGACGCGAGCATATTTCGACCCACAAGGCCGCACGAGTTACCGATCTTTTGGAAGCCAAACACGGTTGGCGGTCCCTGATATGTTGCGACCCACGCATCAATATCAGTGCATATCAAGGTACGACCTCTAACCCTAGCACCAGACACAATCTTGCCCGAGGTTTGAAGCTCGATATCACCGGCCTCGTTGGTTATTGTCGGGTTCCAAGTATATAAGTCTTCTCTGTCACACCACTGGACTTTTCTAGTGTTGCCTCCAGCGCCCAGCGCGAAAACAAAACGCTCCGCAGTAACAACAAGTGATTTATTTGCTGTTGGTACACTTTGCCCGCTTGCTGAAGCGTTAGCAGAAACTAACGTAGCGACAGTTGTTGACGGCGCTGAAGCAAACGCAGAAATATCTAGCTCGTACAGATTGCCGTCAGCATCTGACAGCCCAACTAAGTCCTCACCCCAATTGTCAATTGACCAGTTTGTGGCTGCCGCCACCGAGTAATCTCTTTCCCGGGGAACGCCATACGCGCCAGAGCCATAGTTTTTTCCACCATAGCCAAGATTTTCTGACGCCTCTGCGATGCCGGAAGTAAACGCCGCTGGGGTAACGTCATATACAACTTTGTTGCCATCGACCAGCAGCAGTATGTTGTATGCGCCGGATGCAAAGTAAGGCGCACCCGCAAGGCTGACCCATGCGTGAGATCCTCTGTGAACACCTCTGTTGGCTCGGTACACTCGGAAATCGGAGACTGTAGCCGACTCCCCTATGCCTACTTGAAAGCCAGTGTCTTCAGTGCCAGATGGCGGCAGCGACCCGCCAGTAGTGATGGTTTGCGTGTGGACGCCGGTACTGGTGATCCCGGTTCCTAACGTGCCGCCAACTTTAGGCGTGACAGTCCCGCTCAGTGAGTCAATGGTAATTTGAACTAAATAGCTAGTGCTGGCCTCAAGATCGCCTGCCTGATCTCTCTCGCACGCCGCATTACCGCCGCCCGTGCTTTCTATGGTGGCCTTGCCATCCGTAATTGTCAGAGCAGTGCCGATCAGTGGCACTCTAACCCATCCGGCATTAGATACGAAATCTGCGTTTTCTACGAACTGGTCTAGTTCGCTAAATTGGCTCCAGCCACCTACTGGCTGCGGAGCGTTATTTGTCCAGCGCACAAGGCTAGAGTCAAGCCAGCGACCCTTGGAATCCAAGTCTACGCCGTGACTATAGACGCCCGCAGGGATGTCTAATTTAATCAAGGGCATTAAGAGGTATACCCTAAATAAGTGCCATAGAGCGTACCATCCACATTCCAGATTTGAATCCAGTTTGTCGCGCCAACCTCAAGGGATGGGGATGATCCAAACATCCACTCCATAGTGGGCCATGTCACATCGTCATTAGCGCCAACTGATGTAAACCTTAGCGTCACAAATTGGCCTGACGTAAGGCTAGACTGAATGGTTACATCTCCTGACATGGCAATTGTCTGCACTGTGCCGTTTGCCGCGTCTACAGTAATAGCGCCACTTGTCCCAAGGGTATGAACTTGCTCGGTGATAGGCCCGTCAATATCAATAGACGCCACAGCAGTTAGGGTCATTCCATTTGCTGTATAGTCATCAAGATTTATAAGTGTGCCGGACCCGCCGCCACCGCCGTACAGCAGCGTGTCTAGCGATGTCCAGTTGTTGTTTAGCCTTGTACCCCACACATCAGCGTCACCGCCGATAGCGGGGAGATTGAAGTTAAAATTTTGTGTAACAGCCATAACTCAGTCCAATTTAATGCCTATATTTTACTACGTTAAGGTGATGCAGTCTTACTCATTAACATCTTGAGACGGGAAAGACCTTGAGCGCCCGGGCCATACGATCCTAACGCCGCCGGTCCTGCCAGTAGACCCATTAAAACCAGAGCCTAGATAGTTAGCGCCCGGACAGCCACCAGCGCCACCACCGTAGCCAGATGAGCCACCTTGGTCTGCTGAACCATTGCCGCCTGACCCGCCATCTACTGGCGGTCCTAATCCACCAGCGCCATTATTTCCCAAACCATACAAGTGAGTGCCTCCACCGTTACCGGCTCTCACATCAGGCAAAAAGTTCCCTCGACCACCACCACCGGAGCCACCAAACGTCCCCGGGTCACCGTCACCTGACGATCCCCCGTCTCCGCCGGGACCGCCATAACCGCCAGCGCCACCCCCACTAGGGCCGTTAGAACTAAACCTGCTAAACGTGCCTGCACCTTGTCCGCCTGCGCCTGAGCCTGTATTGACTCCATCTGGATCAAAGTAGACGGTAGCGGAGTTTGTTCTGCCGCCACCGCTGCCGCCCGGGGCCAAAATTAAAGTTGAGCCGCTTAAACTCACCGAGCTATCGCCACCATTACCAGCTGCATTACCAGAAGCTACGTTTGTATATGCGCCTGCGGTTCCGCCAGCGCCAACCGTAACGGACAAAACATCCCCCGCAGAAACCTTAAATGTACCGTAGGCCAAGGTTCCGCCATCACCCCCGCAAGGGGCAAAGTTACCAGCAGAGCCTCCGCCACCGCCGACACAGACTATTGAAACGTACTCAACATTATCTGGCACAGTGAGCGAGCTAGATCCAGCAGTTGAAAATTCCTGATCTGCATAGGGTGGCAAGCCCTTTGCCTTGATAAGCGCCCTAAACATCAATAATTACTCCATGTGTCACCGGGTTCCGGCCTATCAGTCCAGATGCCGGACGGCTCTGTTCTGTCAGTCCATGTGTCGCCGGGTTCCGGCTTTGCCTCCCACTTTAAGCGTCCTGATATCATCATGACTCCGACAGCAGCCGAAAGAACACCGTTGTCGGTGATGATTTGTGAGGGTGACGCCAAACCGTTAGATTCGGCAGCACTTGCGATGCTTGTAAAATGGTTTCGGCCTGCATGAACATCAGTATCAGATGATGCCGCAGCAGCGGACGCTGACAGTCTGACTCTATACGGCGAAAGCGTTGTTGCCGTAAGCGCGGTTACTGGGAACGCTGGGTGTGTCAGGCAAACAGGGGCAACGGTAGTATCAGAGACCGAGGCGGGCGCAACAGCAACATTAATATAGTCGCCCTCGGCATAGCCCCTAACCCAATATCCACTTGTGACGTAACTAGCCATTATAGGGTCTCAGCACGCCTAAATAACTCATCCATTTGCGCGTCATAGATACCGCTTCAATCAGCTTATCTAGCTTCGCCTCTATCCTGTCTAATCTGTGTTCTTCTAACATAATATTACTCATCTGCAAGAACCAAAACAGGCTCTGGGTAAGGGTTTACAAAAACGTCTTTATCGGGGTCATACGGAAAACCCTCACCCGGAAAGACTCCTCTAATATTATTGTTGTAGCTACACTGCAACCATCTAGACCCTTCTTCCATTTCAACCTTTAGATCATTAGCTAAAAAGTCGTGGCCTCTATGTTCCTGCTCATCAGGAACAACCAATACTTCTACAACAATATTATCTGCGTTTACTAAAGCAAAATGCGCCATCAGATTGCATACCTCACAATTACTCTCCCAGAGCCGCCTGCACCGCCCCCTGAATCTCCTGAGTTATTTCCTGTGCCACGGCCACCGCCTCCTCCACCGCTGTTGGAGCGTCCGTTTCTGCTGTTGTGTCCGTTATTTCGACCACCGCCGCCATGAGAAGCATCGCCCGATTCACCACCAAAGTTGTTGTAGTCCAAGCCAGATCCTGCACCACCACCTGCGTAGCCAACATTGCTTCCGTCTACCCAATTGTTATCAAGACCAGAGCCGCCATCGCCACCTAACTCAAACGACCCGTTACCTCCAACAGAGCTATAACCTCCACCACCGCCTCCAGCAGAGTTACCGCCAGCTTCGCCGTAGCCGTCACCTCCATCATTACCCTGACCAGTAGAGCCAGAAGCACCTAATCTTGGAGTACCGCCAGTACCGCCACCGCCGCCTCCTGAGCCACCAGAGGTAGCAAGGTCATTATAGTCTCGGTCAGCACCACCACCGCCACGGGTTGCTGTACTAATGCCAGCCCAAGTACCGTCACTTTCCCTTATTCGACTATTATTTCCTCTGTTAGAAGTAGAACCACCAGCCCCTACAGTAATTGTGAAGGAGTTTCCTGAGAATAAATAAGTAGCGTCTGTCAAAGTTCCTGTTCGGACGCCTCCAGCACCACCGCCACCTCCACCGTTAGTACCTGCTCCACCGCCCCCAGCTACTATGAAATACTCAAGCTGAAATCCAGATGGAATGGTAGTAAACGTCAAAGTACCTGACGAGTTAAACGTATGTACTTTATAGCCACCTACCGTTGTTACAAAACTTCCTCCAGTAACGTCAATGTTGCTGGCTCCATAAAAGTCAGCCATGTCTGTTTCGCCACCAGATGTGGTGTTAATAGTTCTGCCGCTTTCTGGGGTCAAACCCCGTATATCAGAGTCGTTCATAGTGGCATAAGTGCCAGTAGTTCCCCCTGCTTCAACGTGAAGATCGTTTAGGCTAATTTGTCCACTAGTTTGAAGAGGCACGCAGCGCCTCCACTTCTGCTCGTAACTCTTTGATTGCTTCGATTAATACGGCGTGTAGAGCGTCATACTCCACAAGTTTGTAAATATCGTCTTCACTGCCTGTTTTAAGAGGCAGCGCGGTTTCGTAAATTGCGTAGGGCATGACTTGTTCTAGCTCTTGTGCAATTACGCCAGCAGATTTTTTGCCTGTATCTTTTCGATCAAACGTCACGCCTCTAATTTGATCTAGCATATCCAGAGCGCCTGTGACTTGCTCTACGTTTTCTTTAAGACGCTCATCAGAAATAGAAGTAGAGTACGCAATCACGTTTCCTTCTGCGTGAAAGTCACCAGAATCAGCGTACATTCTTGCCATAGCATTTAAACCAACTGCAACTCCTTGCGTAACATTACTTTTACCTTCAAAGTCTAAATATGCTCCAGATGTTACATCGGTGTTTACTTCAAGACGAACGGCATTGCCGTCTTGATCTGGTGTTCCATTCTGGTGATTAAAAGCAATGTTGCTGTTGCCGTAACCATCGTTGATAGTTAGCGCAATAGAGCCTGAGCCTTTACCTGCTACAAAGTCTCCAGTAGTAAATACATCGTTAGTAAAATCGACTGTTCCAGAGCTATTAATAAGCATCCGCTCTGAACCAAGCGTAGCAAACGAAATAGTGCCGCTAGTGTTTTGCGTTATTCCAGTTATTTGACTAGAAACATTGCCAGTGCCTAGAGCAAAATCGCAGTGCGTTCCAGACACGCTTCTAAAATCAAGAAAAGCATCTCCTAAAGTTTGGTTTGATAGCTCATAGGTTAGTGCTATTCCTGTCCCAGCAGTGCTGTTTGGGTTAGTTAAAAGAATACCTTCACCAGCGGCAATGTTATCTAATACAACATGAAACCGCCCGTCATTAATATCTAGAACTTGTACAGTAGCGTTATCGTCGATGCCTGTAGAGGTTAGGTTGCCTACAGTCACAGCATTAGTAGTCGTAGCGCCACGGCCTGTCACTGAGTCAAGCGTGTCGGCTTCTGCCGTCAGGTAAGTACCAAAGTCACTAATGTCAGCCTCTACAAGCGCCCTAGTCTCAGCCTGATTGCTCGCATTACCAATAAACACGTTGCCGTCATTAAGGTTCGGGACGGCATTTGTACGGCCTGCACCACCGACCTTAATAGACCCAGCAGAGGCGTGTGAGCGAATCACTAGGCCAAGGTTCTGAATCAGGGATGCCTCACCAGCGGGCTTGGTTGCCGTCAAGCCACCAGCCGTTGTGGAGACGTAGACGGTATCGCCTGCGCTAAACGCAGAGGTATCCAGATCGTAGAGTGTGCCGAACGTGACTACGCTGACCGCAGCGTTAAGGTTGGCGTCAGCCTCAGCCAAGCCAAACGCGGGCATCTTAGCCGCATCATCAGCATCAGCCTTAGAGACTACAGGCTCATTACCACTAACGCCCGACACATAGACAACATCGCCCTTAGCCAGCGCCTCGCCAGCCTTGGCAGCGAATACGATAGCACCAGACACCTCAACTTTGTCGGTGTTGAGGTTGATGAAGTTGGCGTCTACCTCTGTGTGGGTAAGCTCCGACCCTTTGGCGGTTGTGCCATCAGGTTGGTCCGTTGTCCGGGTTACTAGAGTAGCCATTAGTCAAGAGTCACCTTTAGGTTGCCAGCGTTAATCCGTAGGATGTCCCCTGTGCTAATCACCTTAGATAGCGCCGTAGTGAAGTCTGATGGATCTGTTAGCTCCGCGTAGGCAAGCATATTGCCACCGGAGAGCGCATCAAACACGCCCGCATGGGTAACAGTACCCCAAGACCCGGTGGCCTCTGGGAACTCTATAATCGCGCTAGACGCTGCCGTAGTGGGTGACGTACCTGATACCGTGAATGCGGCAGTCTGACGCGCATATCCGTTGCCGGACACCTCAGTACCCGCAGCGGAATCGCTCGCAGCTGACGTAAACAGCCCAACGTAGAGTGTGGACGGCGCTGTATAAGCTGTGCCGCCGAAAACGTGATCAAGAACCTTGTCCTCTAAATAGTCTGAAAAGCTCATCCTAGCCCCTTAACTTTTAATGTAAGCCCCGAGCCTGAGAATGACGCATCCTCACCGCTCTGATTGATTCTGTCCCGGGCAGCAGAGTACAGCTGCACCCATACACCAATCCGGGCATCTTCTGCTAAATACGGTGCTGAGTGCATCAATGCCCCGTACAAGTATATATCTGGGTGATCGGTCAGAAGCCAATTGGCTGCATTGCCCGAGGATAACGCCGGGATCTTCTCGTAATACAGTAGCTCGACCTCATATGTGCCGTCCGGGGTAGGGAACACCTCAAACGCTCTCTCAGCGTGCCGGTAGAACTTAGGCTCTCCCGTGGTGTTCTCCGCCCCCGCACGCTTGTCTGCCATAGATGCAGCTGACAACAAGTCTAGTGTGCGAGTGCCGCCACCAGTAATGTTAATGCGTATGGTTTCAAGCCAATCTGCTGGGCGATCCAGATACTGCTGATCAAGGTCAGCCGTAGCCCGGTTTTCCATCTCATAGTGACGGATGTCGCGGTTCATCTGCGCCTCAGCCAGCGTAATGAAGTCAGGAATGACCGTAGTTAGGTCATCCCGGTTCAGAAAATCAGCGATAGACGCCTTTAGCTCGGTGTAGTTGGACAGTGCCATTTACTTTTTCTTCCGCTTCTTGGCAGTCTTAGCTGCCTGCTTAAACGCCTTAGCCGTTGGCGCACCCTTTGCCCCGGGCTTCCGCATCTTCTCTTTTGAGCCAGCCTTGATGCGCTTGCGCTTGGCTTGAATGTTTGCGTATAGACCTTTACTTGGCACGTTTTTTAGCCCTCTTCATCTTGGCCTTGGCCTTTGCTGCAGCGGCCTTGCCCCTCTTGGTATATGAATAGCTTTTTCCACCTACCTTTGGCATCACTTGCTCCTTGACTTAGTACCAGAACATTTCCACCGCTTACGGGATAGCCGCAGCGGTGAGTTTGGATCTTTTGCAGCCTTCGGGTGGCTCTTCATCTGACCCGCTGACCGAGCGCAGTATGAGTTGCCTTTCTTCGTCCCGGGCTTAACCTTTGCGCCTTTCTGACCGTAGCTGACCTTCTTGCCGGACGCAGTTCGCTTGGCTTTTGCCTTGCCTTTCGCTGGCTTCATCTATGACCTCGCATTATACCCTAGTAACCTATACGACTCAGCAACCCTTCATCTAGCGTCACGATCTGCTGCCCCAGCCTCGCCTTGTACTGGTCGGTAGGGTCTACATAAGTTGCGCTAGTCCTTGGGTGAGTCAAAAGCTCTGGGTTTAAGTCTCTGAACGTCAGCGGCCTATCTAGGCGTCCCAACCCCTCGCCAAGCAATCCAGCAGCATATGTAGAGTGCGGAGACGGTAAAGATCCGCCATGCAGCAGGCCGACATTCTGCAGCGTGAGGTTTGTTGGATCTTGCAGCTGCCGAGGGTCACTTATCGCAAGGCGCATCTCTGTCAGACTGAGCGCACCCGGTATGCGGCGAACACCTTCTTTCAGTTGCGCCGGGCTAGGGTCATTTACAACGCTAAATGCAGCCTCAATGTTCTTTCTCTTAGGGCCGCTAGTGGAGCGAATGTACTGGTGTACCTCTAGGTCGTTAATGCCCGGGAAGTCCGGGTCAGCCTTCTTAATCAGCTTGTCTATGTAGCTGATATCGCGCTTTCCTAACGCTGCCTTTGCGTGTTCTATCATCACCGCTGGCCCCATGTCGGTGAAGTCATTAGAGCTAGGGGCCATCTGAAACGGCAACACCAGCATTGAATCATCACCACCCCGGCGCATTGCGTTCTCAACAGCGGTGACGTACCCCTGCGCGTTAGCCCATGCTTGATCAGGAAAGTCTGGGTTGAACATATAATCCCGACCGCCGCCAAGATATACCGGCTGCTCAAACTCAATGCCGTTCAAGCCAAAGATCGTGTCACCTGATGGCGTCCTGTCTGCCATCGTGAGTAGCGCCTTTTGCCCCTCATAGTCCGCGAGGCTGACCGTAGGGGCATCATACTCTGTGCGCTCTACGTCTAGTTTCAGATCCTCCATGATCGGCTGCGCCTTAACGCGCTTATCGTATATTTGAGATGGGACCACATCCTCTATGCCCCGCTTGCGAGCTATCCCCATCATCACCGCAGATGCAGCATCGCCCAACACTGGCACAAGGCCTGCGGCGGTCGCAGCGCCCATGAGTCCAGCGGTCGCGTAATCGCCCTTCTTCGCGGCGTCTACGGTTTCTGCAGCGCCTTTCGCATCACCTATGCCGGGCAGGAAGTCCACAACCGACAGTAGCCCCTCAGCGGTCCTATATGCGGCATACGGGTTGTCTTCATACAGACCCATGCCTAGTAAGCCAGATGCGATCGTGTCTCGTGCTGACTCAATAAGGCCCGGCTCGTATGGTTGTAGCTGTGGCATATCCCTGCTCATTACTCTCCCGCCTTATTCCTAGCGTACTCAATCGCCATATCAATCAGCTTGCCCGCAGGGACACGCTCGCCAGTGAACGCCTCAATGCCCGCTACGTTCTCGTAATAGTCTTGTATTGAGTCCTCTGGGCGATC
>Ga0181369_1000255_pt1 | contig 15086 bp, 24 predicted proteins | sample LowvirmetaG_8_FD_130088 | JGI IMG/M metagenome (GOLD analysis project Ga0181369, IMG submission 130088) | Marine viral communities from the Subarctic Pacific Ocean - Lowphox_04 viral metaG | ecosystem: Environmental > Aquatic > Marine > Oceanic | place: Subarctic Pacific Ocean | collected... | reverse complement strand
GTATTTTAGTTGTCATTAATCACCTAAATTAGATTGTGCATCTACCATTTCTTGATAAGCAGTTTTTACTTCGTCAGTCCATGTTGCATTACAGATTGCTTGAACTTTTGCATCTTCGCCAGATATGTCAGTGTCTTCCCAGTTGCCACTGGCTTTAGTGCAAGGTTCTACAAAGTGCCTATGAAAACTTCTGTTAAGCTCAACATAACCTTTTGCATCTGTTCCCTCTTTTATAACAGTTGCTGTCCTAACGTGAACCTGTCCTTTTTCAAGAACTTCTATTTTATCTATAATTGTTTCTTTAATAATTGCCATTTTTTACCTCTTTAAAAAAAATCTTTATCCATGTCTGTAAATCAAACTAATTATTACATTTGTAGTTGAACCAAAAATAGAATGGCGTACAGGATCATAGCCTGTGCCACCAAAGTATGCACCCCCTTGCTGAAAGAAGTACATACCTACTTTAGAATTTGCACTTACAAAATTACCCCATGCAAAACCAATATTAGAATCTACAAGACCAACAGAATAAGGCAACCCACCTAATACAAAATGTGCCGAAGAACCGCCATCAGAAAAACCTGTTATTCTTGTTTGGGCAAAAACCATATCTCCTATCTTGGTATATTCAGATGAATTTGAAGCTAAAGTAATTGTTCCTGAATTTACAGTAGGTGTCCATGTGCCTTCTTCATAATCGTCTAAAGCATTTGCTGCTGCAGTATCTGAACCAAACTTTAAACCATGAGAATCCAGTCTTGCCCTAACTGAACCACCTGTAAAAAATCTTAAATATGGCGATGAATCATGATTATAAATAATTATTCCATTATCATTATCATCACTGTCACCAAATCTAATACTTCCAGAGTTTGATGTGCCAGATAAAATTGTAATTCCTGCATCACCAGAGTTTTCTAAAACTAATTCATCTGCTCCACTATCAGCACTTGCTCCGCTATCAGCAGTTTTAACATGCAGTTTTCCTAATGGAGATGTTTCTCCAATTCCAACTTTCTCATCACTTGCTATAGTAATAGCAGTTGCATCAGAACTATCTGATACACCTGTGTTTAATAAATTTCTTGATACTTTTGTGATTGCCATTATTCTATTTTACCCTCTAATTCTTCTATATTGCTGAGATAATGAAAGCGAGTAGGTTTTCATAGCAAATATTTAATGTAGTTTGCTCTTCGCCTTCATCGTCTATTGTTGTTGTTGATTTATAAACTTGGTAGTCATTAGCATCTAAACCTTGAGCTTCAAATGCTTCTGCTAGTTCCTGTGCAATAATACCAAAGTGTATGTTAGCGTTGTCGCCATCTTTATTCACATCATCAATAAATCTAAATGCTTTTAGCAGTCCTTTACAAGCTACTGCAACATTACGCTCTGCACTAGTTAAATCTCTAATGTCTTGTTTCATGTTTTGGTCAGAAGTTGTGTAAGTTGAACCTGCACGATAAATATCTCTCCAACGATACGATGCACTTCCTATATGATGTAAATTATCTTCTGGTGCACCGTTTTGGTCAGCAGGTAAAAGTAAAGCTCTACCATACCCATCTGTTGATAAATGAATACCACCATCAACACTATTAACTAAATATGGTTTACTACTACTAGAACCAATAGCTCCAATACCTGTACCATCTTTATAAAAGTTTAGAATAGCACCGTCAGATGCTCTACGATTTAAAGCTGCTACTAATCCACCTTCAACACAAGCACGAAAAAGACCACTAGACCCCATACTAGAACCAGCAGCATTGTAATTTAATGATGTTTGTCCTACTAGATAATTACCACCAGAATCCATCCGAGCTCTTTCTGAACCTGAAGTTGCAATTGCTAAAACATTAGTACCATGAAAAAATCCTGTGTCTGTGTCGCCTTCAAAAATTAAACTAGGCGCAGAAGCAGAACCGCCACTTTTAATATCTATTACACCGCTAGATGTAATTCTCATTCTTTCTGTTGTTGATGCATTTGCTGCCTTAGTTTCAAAAATTATTTTTGAGCTTACAGTGCTAGTAGTATCTGCTGAACCTGCTATTAGTTTTAAATCATTACCACCTGAGCCTAGAGCTTCTATTCTATGTCTAACAGCACCGCCATCTGTTTTAAATTCTATTAATGCTGATTCTTCCCCACCATCATTATTACTATCGCCTTCAACAATTAGTCTAGCTTCTCCTGTTGTTGAAATGTGTAAGTTGCTTGCAGGACTAGAAGTTCCTATACCTAATCCTGTTGAATTTATGATTGCTCTTTCTGTACCACCTGTATCAAATCTTATTTTATCTTCGTCAGCAGATTCTTCTAATTGTATTTTGGTATCGCCATCTGCATCTTGAAAAGTAGCCAATGCAACATTTACAAAAGTTATACATTCAACGGCACTACCATTTGGTGGTGCTTCAGAAAAAGTAAGTGTGCTACCAGATACCGAATAAGTTGATTTGTGTTGTACGACACCATCTATAGTTACAAAGGTTTGATTTTCAGAAGCAGGCGTAGTTGATAACGCAAGTGTGGTATCTGATCCATCGCCTGTCATAGTGTCTATGACTGGTGCAGTACCTACAATGCCACCTTCTATAATAAAGACTTCTATTAACCTAGTATTAACTGGTGCTGTTGCAAAAGTTAAAGTAGTTCCAGATACGCTATAAACATTATCTGCTTGATAGGCTGCATCAATAAAAATAATAAGATTATCTTCATTAGATACAGACTTAGATAAAGTAAAAGCAGTTGTTGAACCATCACCTGTAAATGTATTTTTTGTAAATGACGATGAGCTACCGCCACTACCACTTGCTGTAGAAGCAAAAGTAATAGTATCTGTAGAAGCATTGGTTGTTATTGTTATGTTAGATCCAGCCACAAGAGTCAAAGTATCTGTGCCTGAATCTGCTACTACGTTAGATTGTCCACTTACAGCTATTGTTTCAAATGAGTTTGAAGCACTACCTGAATTGGTTATTGTTAAAGTATCAGTGCTAGCGTTGGTAGTAAGTGTAATACCACTACCTGCTGCCACTGTTAAAGTATCGGTTGCACTATCAGCAACAATATTATCTTGGCCACTTACTGAAATAGTTTTAAAGGCTTCGGTAACTGTACCGCTACCACCGCCTGAAGATGCAATAGTAAGTGTGTTTCCTGCATCATCATAAGTAAGTGTTATGTTTGAACCAGCAACTAATAAAGCATTTACACGATCATCAACTCTTTCATTTGTAAAATATAAATTACTAGAGCCTTCACCAATGTTATCTGTGTCTAAAGTTAAACTGCTACCTAAAGTTAAAGTTTGTGAATTAAGAGTTGCAGAAGAATTAGCTAGTTTTGCATTAGCAATAGAACCAGCAAGCATTGTATTTGTTACTGTTCCTGAATCGCCTGTGCCAATTAAACTACCTGTACTTGCAGGTAAAGTTAAAGTTACATTACCACTAAATGCTGAGTGAGCTGGTGCTTGTAATCTTGCGTAATGAGCGTTGGAAGATTCACAATAAAAATCTACTCTTGATTGTGTGCCACCATTTTTAATTGAAATAGCACCTTGTTGAATATTGACACCATTAGTACCAGCAACTTGAACACTACCAAAATTTACAGTAGAGCCAGAAGAACCAAACAGTCCATCAATAGTATCTAAGTTGGAGTTTAAAGAAATACCCCAAGTATCTTCGGCTGCTCCTGGTTCTGGTTTAGTAAGGTTTAAGTTCGTTGTAAATGTGTCTGCCATATTATGCTACTTCTTGTTCGTCTAAATCTGTCCAGGTAGTTGTCGGATTTGTTTGGTTTGTCCAAGTATCACTTGCCACAGTTTGTTCTGTCCAAGTATCTGTTGCAACTATTTGGTCTGTCCATTTTAACCCACCAATAGAACTAAAACTAGAGATTGCTTCAATGGTAGCAGTACCACGATCTATTTGTGTACCTATAGAAGTAAAGCCAGAAGTACCAACAATAGTTACTGTAGCAGTATGTACTTGACGACCTATAGAACTAAATGCAGAAACGCCAGACATAGTTACTTTACCAGCATCAATCTGCGTGCCTACAGAACTAAATCCAGATACAGCTTGTATTGTTGCTGCGCCTAAATCTATCTGTGTACCTATTGAACTAAAGCCACTTGTACCAGAAATGGTACTAGAGCCATCAACAACAAAAACTGAGGTTGCACTACCACCGCTAACGCCAGCTATTGTGGCTTCAGCTTGGTGTGCTAATTCGTTATATTTGGATCTACTGTAGTAACCCTGATTATAGCCGATACTGGCCATGCTGTTACGCCAGTGTTATATCAAGATCTCCAGCATTAAATCTAAAAACATCGCCACTACTTACGACTTTTGAAGCATCTAAAGTAGAGTAAGCTAATAAATTACCGCTTGAAGAAGCATCTAAAATACCAACAGCAACAACAGTTCCATAATTGGCTGTAGCTGTAGGATATTCAATAGCTGCTGAATTTGTTGCAGTTGTAGGGTTTGTACCAGAAACAGTAAATGCTCCTGTTTGTCTAGCGTAAGCTCCGCCAGAAACTTCTGTACCACCACCAGTATCAGATGGTGCAACAGTATATAAAGCTACATATAAAGTACCTGGTGCTGAATAAGCATTACCACCAAATACATGGTCTAAAACTTTATCTTCTAAATAATCACTAAATCCTGACATATCTTACCTCAACTCTTAAAATGATAAGTTGTTTTGTGTGCCTTGCCATAAGTTCTTCTTCTTGGTATTAAAGAGCCTTTGCCAAATTCAGCACGTTCTTGTTCCATTCTCATTTCCTCTAGTGCTTTTTCAAACAACTGAGAAAACATACTTACACGCTCATCTTCCATTAGGTAGATCGAAGCGTGTTTTAGACAGCCATATAAATAAACATCTGGATGTCCTGTCGATAGAAAGTTAGTAGTGTTTGTGCTACTCAACGCTGCTATCGAAGCGTAATAGGTTAATTGTAATGTATAACTTGTGTCAGGTGTAGGTGCTAATTCTAAAGTTTTATCAACAATAGAGAAAAAGACTGGTTGTCCAGAAGTATTATCGTTAGCTTTTCTATAAACATCTAAAGATTCTATGGATTGTTGTAATAAAGGTGTGAAATCACCAGAGGTAATTTCTATGTTTATAGCTTCTAACCAATCAGTAGGTAAAGATAAATATTGACTATCGGCAGTAGCAGTTGCTCTAACTACCATATCTTTAGTTCTTAATCTTCTGTTAAGTTCACCTTCAGTAGCATCAATAAAAAAATCTAATTTAGAAGTTAAATCACTTCTATTTAGAAAATCTGCTATCTGTGTTTTTAAATCATCGTACGTCATAATTTACCTTGCCAGGTTCTGAAAAGTTTATTGTTGGGATCATTCAACCATTTTTTCCATTTGGCTTTATCGTTCGCCCAACCTTCTCGTATAGCTTTTTGATATATTACCATAGGTACTTCCGCAACATGGCGTAATTCTTTACCTGGTTTTATTTCTTTTAAGTCTTTAACGTGCTTCAAAATTGGAGCTACGTTTTGTTTGGTGTGATAAACAAACTTGTCATCTTCTGTAGCGAACTCGCTAACAAAGTTTGTTCTGGTGTCTATTACTGTTCTTCTTGCCATCTTAAAAAAGAGGGGTGATTACTCACCCCCCTTAATTATACTTATGATGTAGATAAGTCGTATACAGCTCCATGAGCAGCTTCGTTGCTCACTTCTAAACCGAATTCAACCACTAACATTTTAGTTTCAGCATCACCAATAGTTGAGATGTCAATAGTTTCAAAATCTCTAAGATAAGAAACTTTTGCGTACTCAGGATCTAATAGTAAGGCAGTTCTAGCTCTACTTCTGTTTGAAGGAACTACTTGTAGTTCTCCAAAATCACCAGAGTAAATAGATACAGACGCTTCAATAGTGTTTGCATCTACAAACTGTCTAGCTGAACTTCTACCAGTAAAACCAGATACAACTGATTTTACGTGAGGGCCAACAACTAGTAATGAAGGCTCACCACCATTAGTGAAACAAGCCTGTTGTACAGTCTTAACAAGAGCTTCAGTAATAGCTCTTTGCGTTCCATTAGTAGTAGCTGCACCACTTCCGCCATAAACACCATTAGTACCAATAGACTTATTAGTAGTGATCCAAGTTTCCAGACCACCTGTTTGTCTAACAGTAGTAGCGTTACCAGCGTTTTTAGCATTGTTTTGAGTTAAGGCTTCTTCCATATCTCTTTTCAACGCTTTAGCCATAAGGGCTAATTGGTGTGCCATTTCACTTCTTTTGCCAGCAGCATCAGAAGCATTTTGTGAGCCAGTAACAGTAGCATCTCTGCTGCTGATTTGACACACGTTGCTTACCCTAGAAGTAGCAGTCGAAGCTGCTCTTGAAAGTTCAAAACCTTCTAGTTTCCCAGTTGCACTTGGAGTTGGCAGAGATTCTACTTGCCAATCGAATTGCACGTTTTTTACATTGTTTTTACCAATGGCACTCATTACAGGAGTTGCTGTAGGAGAGATGTTATAAATAACATCACTTAATTGTTCTCTGTCAGCAGTCGCAGTATAAGTGTCAAAGGCGTTTGTGACTTTAGCCATGTTTATATACTCCTTCTAGCTTTCGCTAGAAATTAAATTAAATTTTCAAATACTTTAGCTGCATCTTGGACTTTGCCAGATTTAGCTAATTTCTGTTTTGACTTTTTCAAAGGAGTTGTTTTCTTAACTTGATTGGCAGTACCAGGTCTAGCTACTCTGGCTGGTGCTTTTTGCGTTGGTTTTTTCTTTGTTGCCTTGATAGTTTTATCATGCAACCAAGAATTTCTTAAACCTAACAAAATGCGGTAGTCATAAACTTGATCCATTTCTTGTGGCGTGAATCCTAAAATGTTTATGGCGTAATCCCTAATAGCTATCTTTTCAGAATTAGCTTTTTCAGAATCTTTCCATTCTGGAACTTTTTTCAATAACTCTTGATTACCAAGCTCAACAAATTCTTTAACTTGTTTTTGTTGTTCAGCAAGTTCCTCATCTCTGATTCTTTGCTGTTCAGCTTGAGCTGCATCCAAGCGTTTTTGTTTTTCGTTCCAAACATCTTTTTCACGAACATAAGCAATAGGATCTTCGTCATATATAGCTTTCCAATCTGGTTCTTCACCTAACTCAGCTTTTAAATTAGCTTCAAGTTTTGGTAACAAATCCTTATAAATGTCATCCTTTTGCCTTAACTCTGCTTGTTGGCTTTCAATCTCTTTACGTTGATTAGCCAATTCTTGAGTCTTGCGTGTATAGTCTTGCTGACGACTGTAGCCGTTTTGGAGTTCTTCAAGTGTGACTTCTACTTCAACGCCATTTTCTTTAATGGTATAAAGTTGAGGTTGCTCGTCATCCAAAAGCTCTACTTGATCTTCTTGTGACTCATCTTGATCTTCTTCAAGATATTCTTCTTCTGTTTCTTCGACTTCTTCGGCAGCTTCCGCTTCCATTTCTGGTTCTTCGGTAACTTCCTCGATTTCTTCTACAGATTCTTCGACAGCTTCAACAATTTCTTCTACTGGTGCTTCTTCTTCAGGAGTCAGTAAAGTAGTAAATGCTTCTTCTGCCTGTTTTAAATTTGTTCTTAATGCAATCGGTTTTTCCGTTGTTGCCATGTTTTTACCTCATTGTGTAAATAATGTTTGAATTTTACTCTAAAAGACTAGGAAAGCTCAAGGTTTATTACCTAGTTATGCTTCTTATCTTGTCTAATTGAGTTTTCGTTATTCTGCCTTTTTCAATAATAATCCTAAGATGTTTCTCTACTTCAGGCAAAATTCTGATTGCTTTGTGTAAATCTTCTCTAAAACTGCTATCAGCTTCAGAGGAGTTTTCCCACTTTTGCATATATTCTTCTTTGAGGTTAGCAACAGCTTTTTTAAATACATCGCTATTTAAAATAACTTCTGCTTCATTGGCTTCTAATACTTCTTTTTGTGAGGGCATAATTTATGAGATGGCTTGATAAATAATTTCTTGAAATAGAAATCCTGTTACGCCTAAAAATATAGTTAGGACAAATATCAAAGCGTTTCTAAGGGTTTTGTTGATTGAGGTAATACCATGTTCAATAGATTCTAAACGTCTGTAATTTTCTTTCCAGCGTTGTTCACAAGCAGCTTCGTGCGAACTTAAACGCTTATCTACTTCTGTTACTGTTGCTTTTGCCATTAATAACTCCAAACAGTTGGTCTTGGTCTTTCTTCTGAGTGATCTGCAATATCCAAATGAATGAATCTACTATTACCTTTTTGATTAACACCAATACCTGTAAAACCATATTCTTGTGCATGAGTTATAATTTTATATGCTTCTGTGCCACGACACAATATATCGACTGCAAGGCCTGTAGTATGCGTACCAGGCTTGGCTTTTTTTGCTTCGATTGGATGCTTTGGACAACGATAGCCAGAACTAACCACAAAAGAAAAATTTAAAAAAGTTCTAAGAACTTGCAATCTATTTAGCAATTCCTCTTTAATGCCTTCCTTGCCACAATGCTGACAAGCAAATTCTTCTGCTTTAAAGTTTTTATATAATTCCCAATTCATCTTCAAATAGTATTTGTTCAGCCATATAGTATTCACCTACAACCATTAAGTCTTTGTTCATTTCTTTTGCTTTGCGTTCGGCTTCGGAAAAATCATTAGCATAAACCAATGGGCCTTCAAATATCTTAACGCTCTTATCGGATAAGACTGCTGATATTTCTGTCATAAAAACCATATCAAGGTCTTAGTACATCTTTAACATTTTCTTCTCGCATATTATTACGAGCTACACCTTTCCATTTTTCAGCAGTTCTTAAACCACCAAGACCAAGTAAAGATAAAGTTAAAGTCATTAGTCCTTCAGTATTTAAAACTGGTGGCTGTATTGATGAGCCTGAGATAACTACTATCCAATTCATCAAAGGTGCTAAAAAGTATTGCCACATCAAGGCCAATGCACAAATCCAGAGGATCGCAGGCCTAGATCCCGAAACAAAAATACTAGGATGTTTAGCTTGTTCCAAATTAATTTCTGCTTGAGCTTTTTGCAAATCAATCATTTGTGATTTGATACTAGCTTCTAGTTCCATACGCTTAGTTTTATCAGGTATGGCTTTACCAATTAAATCACTTATTGGTTTAAAAAATTTATCAATCATTGTCTTTACCCTCCAATATCTTTTGTAGTTTCATAGCTTTTTCATGTGCTGAATCAACGTGTAAATTTTTATCAACTATTTTTTCTAGTTTTAAACTTTCTATTTTATTATTACTAATATAACGCCAAGTATAGCCATCTTTTGAATATACACCAAAGACAGTTGTACCCATGCCAATCTTAATTATCATGGCTTGTTCGCCATCTAGTAAGACTTTATCGCCTTCGTTGAATTGTGAATTGAGTTTGAATTTAAGACCTTTGATGAATGATACGGAATAGTCTTTCAGAGCAAGTCCGCCTAAAACGCTTGCCAAAAATAAAGATGCTTCAACATAATACTGCTCAAAGTCCACTTGTCTTAACCATGAGTTTTTTGCACTTCAAACTCAGCAGTTAAACTAGCTCCTTTATGTGGTTTGAATTTGCCCTCATGCTTCATTAATTTATAAGTCTTGCCAGACTTCATAAAGTGATAGCCTTTAGGTGCTTTTATTTTTTTATTCATATTTAATATTTCTTTTTAGTTTTAGACTTTTTCTTTTTTTTATTTACTGGTCTACCTTTTTTTGAACCATAAGTTCCTTTTCCCATTGGCATAATTTACCTCTTTTTTTTAGTTGTTTTTTTAGTTTGTTTTAATTTCTTAAAATCTGCTGCTGTAATTTTATTACGAGGTTTAGCTACTCTAGCTAACTTTTTTTGTTTTGGAGAATATTTACTAAATGGCATTATGCTTTCCTTTTTTTACTTTTTGGTCTTAATAAATCTGCATCGGCTTTTCTTGCACCACCTTTGCCTGTAGCAAAAGATCGTACCCGACCAGCAGCCCAAGCATGTGCAGAAGTACCTGGTCGTGATCCTGACGAATAATATGCACCAAGACCTCGTTTATAAACTTTTGCTAAAGTGCCTTTGGAAATACCACTAGACTTAGCGTATTTCTTTAAAGTTGCTTCTTTACTTCCTGCCACTTTTGCTTCTCTGTTTAGATATTCTGTTCATCATAGCTGGGGTTAATTTACCTTGTTTGTATAGTTTAGCAGTTCTTTTTATTTCTTTCTCCCTTGCTTTAGGGTTCTTTGCACCAGCAACATACTTCTTAGGTACGCCACCTTTGGTCTTTGGTACTTTCTTAAACTTTCTCACCACTTCACCTTATTTGCCCAATACGCTGCGGACATTTTGCCTTTAGCAATATTTTTTGCGTGTCTGGCTTTAAAAGACTTAGCACGCTTAGTCATAGTTTTATCACCCGTCTTACCTTGTTGTCCAAAGCGAATGGTTTTAACTTTATCACCTTCTTTAGCAACTACCACGTGTGATTTGGTTTTATGTCCTGGCGTTCTTTTTGGTTTGTTAAATCCTGAAACACCAGCTCGTTTTAATCTTGAATCTTTCATTAGTGTAAAGTCGTTTCCTTAATTAAAAATATTTCTGTATCTGCTTCTATTTTATCCTTAAATAAAAATTGCATAAATGATTTTGCTTGTTCAAAACTACGAGCTTTGATGTCTGTGCCGATATAAACGTGTTCCCCAACCACACATTCCAAATGGTATAACTTAATTGGAGATGTTGAAGTCGTCATCAAACAACCCCTGTGATTGAGTTTTCGCTATCTGTCGGATAGTTTCTCTATCACGTTCCATCAACGCATTGATTTCTGCAATATCAATCTGTGTGCCATATTTACCAGCTAACTCTGCTGACTTCAATCTTATATCAGCTTCGGCTTCATCACGCTGTCTATCATCGTCCATAATAATTTTCATACGATCTGTTTCAGCATCAATGACTGCTTTTTGTGCTTGCACTTGAGCTTTTTGAATTTCTGCTTGTGCTAATAAAGTAGCTGGATCAGGTTTCTGTTCTTCTGGTTGTGGTGGCATTGGTGGCACTTCAGTATTAATAAAACTTTGGGCATCTTTGAAACCAGCCATCTCAATCATTTTAGCGAGCGTGTTTGAGTATTGTTGTAAATTCACCAAAGGATTCTGTGGCCCTAGTGTTTGTAATATTTGTTCTTGCTTGCCTGCTAAATTATTTAAAACTGCCATACGTTCATCATCGCTATTTTTAGAGATTGCGACATTAACAGTAATATCTTTGTCAGCATCCCAGTAGCGAGGATCAACAGGTACGAATTGATTGTTTAGTCTAAACATATCTTGTCCTTCTTGGTGTTTGATAACCAAGTTATTGACTAAGTTAAAGAGTTCTTTCATACCACCTTCAGCAAAGTGACGACAAATTAATTCAACTCTGCCTTGCGCTCCAGACATGGTAGCCGATACTGCAGCTTTAGTCGTACTTTGTAAGGCTTCAGCATTGAGTCCAGCACTTGCTTTAGAAACTCCAGTACGATTTTCTTTCGCTTCATCTAAGTAACCTAGAACTGGAAAGGCTTCTTTACCCACAAAAGGTACGGCAAATGGTTGTACCATACCAGGCGCACGCATACGAATTGGTTGGCCAATATCGGTATTTAAAACATCGTCAATATTAACTTGTCCTTCAACGACACCCATTCTTGGAAAGATTGCATGACCTAAAGAATCCAACGTATCACGCATGATTTGTGATTTTGCTCTTTGAATTGGAATCACATAGTCTGCTGGACATGAGCCAATCGCAGTATGTGGTTCTGGATCTGGCGAAAACATGACAATCGGTAAATCATCCCATTGTTCAACATTAATAACATTTATGCCTTCACCTGCGGTACAGACTCTAATTCTTTCGTCTATACCATCACCATCTAAATCAAAAAATAAATAATGTTCAACGTATAAAACATTCTTATTGCCATAGCCACCACGATCAGTATAAACATTATCATCGTAAGGATTACGTGCTTCGGTTTCATCAAAAGTTTCCGCATCCAAGTTTGAACCTGAACCTGCGTATTGTTGTATTTCTTCTCGGTCGTACCCCATAGCCACTAAATCACTAACAGTTTTTACCATGCGGTGTGCAACGTAAGGTGCTTCATAAATATTTCTGGCATTACGAGAAATTAAAACTTCTTCAGGGGGGATAGACTCAATACAGACTTGATTTTTTTTAACTACTCTTCTAATTGTGACATCGTAACTAGCAGGGGTTTCTTGGGTAACTTCTTCGCCAGTCATAGGATCAAGCATAGTCATCGTTTGCATTTCAACTTTTTCTTCAACAATTTCGACATCGGCATCCATAACCAAAGCCATATAAGCTTCTGGGGTTAGGTTGGTGTATTCGTGCGTAGCAGCAGAAATGGTGTCATCCCAAAAGGCTTTGACAAACCCAGACTTTCTGACAAGTGCATCTTTAAACGCATCGTAAAGAACTTTAAAACCAGGATTCTTTTGTTGAATAATATAATTTATATAACTGGTTTGTTGTTCAGCTAAAGGTATGTCCTCAACATTACGTGGCACAAACTCAACGACTTTCTTCGTGCCAAAAAATGTACGCATGATTGACGGCAACATAAATAAAATAGAATCTCGAACATCGGTAGAAATAAACTCTGACTGGAGGGAGCTATTGCCTTCAGGTTCGTTGCCTAAATAATATTCAGTAGCCTCTGCTCTGGCTTCACCGATTTGGTCGATGTAGTCTTTAGCATCATCCATTTCGGATTTAATAATGCTTTGTAATTCTTGTGTGTCGATTACTTCGTCTTGATTTTCTTCTTTAGCTTTGTCTGTTTCCATTGATTAACCTATGCGTATAATTTTAGATTTTAAAGGTTGCCTAAAATTATACCCCATAAACGACATACTGCCACTAAAGGAAGCAGCCGAACTTGCCATTGTTAGTGAGAGGGCATCGGCTTTGTCTGGCGACTTGATACCACGCTTACGCATTTCTTCTTTACTTTCGAGTTTTATTTTTCCAGATGAGGTATATTTGTAGATAGGCGCAACTAATTCAGAAACAAGCTCATCATCATTAGGAAGTCTGCAATCACGCTGCGCCAACCAATCTTTTATTGCAAACCACAACTCAGCTCGCAGATTCAAATAATTTTTTTTCGTAGCTGGAGCTTCGGCAACATTGATCCCACGCACAGGTAAGTTCTGTTCGGCTAGTCTGTCGACTACCCCAGAACCTAAACCAATCACATCAATCAAGATTTCTTGTGGGCGTTCTAAAGCGGTGCAATCATCAAATTTATTTTTTACCGCACCACATAATTGCATCAAGTCCATAGACTGAAAAGATTTCATTTCTAAGACAGTATTGCCTTGACGTACGCAGAGGGCAGAATTATCGCCACCATAACGGGCAACGTCTAATCCCCAGATAATCGGTGCGCTTGCAGACAAAGCAACATCACGATCTATGGCTGCTTTGATTAATTCCATTGGAATTACTGTATCGTCGTCGGCACGAGGGAATTCGCCCAGTACTTCCACTCGTGCGACTGTTGAATCTTCGCCATATTGTTCGAGCATTTGTTGGAATAGCTCTTTATCTGTGCCTTCGACCGAGCGTGAGTCGATTTGTTCTTGTTTCCAGTACGAGCGTTTGCCATGAAAAGAGTCGTAAAAAGGCCCAGTATTCCTTCTAGGGTTAGAAAACGTGAACCAATACCTATCGGCTGTCGGTTCGGAGAAAAACCCCTCAGAAACGCTGTAAATCGGTGCTGGAATACCTGATGCTTCATCCATAATCAAACAAACTCCGTAACTTGAGTGAATTCCAGCAAATGCGTCTGGGTTTTCTTCACTCCAAAGCTGCGCTTGTGCGTAGTAATAGCCAGTATCTATCTTTAAATCACGAATTAACGCTTCTTCAAACCATTGTGCTGGTCTGATAGTCGTAGCGGTTTTGTTAAACCAATGTGAATTTATAGCTAAAGTTAGCCATTTTCCTAATTCCGCCCATGTTCTTGATCTTAATTGTTGTTCGGTGTTTGCTGTTACGATTATAGTTGAGCCTAAGCGTGTCGAAAGCATCCAGAGTATTAACCAAGACACCAAAGCGGATTTTCCAATACCACGACCACTAGCTACAGCTAGGCGGAACATTTCTGGTAGATCTACGCTTTGATTTCTTTGTATGTGTATTCCAATATCTCGCAAAATTTTTTCTTGCCACTTACGAGGGCCAGTAAAGTTTTCGAGGGGTGTGCCTTCTTTTCCCCACTCAAAGACGAATTTCACAAAGTTTAATGGATCATCTTTGATATTCATTGACCATAGTTCGGTCATTAGTTCTTTTTCTGCTTCTACACCATATTTCATAAAATTAAAAAAAAATTAGTTCATTAGTTATATATATAACGCTACCACGCCACGAACGAAAGGGGGGTTCTTGCGATTTGGTCGAGCGTGAATGACGGAGAAAAAGAAAATCATTCACGCTCTAGGATTCTGAGTCTTTGGAAGGAGAGAGAGTAGTATCAGAATCATTGTTCTTTAATTCTCCTGGAGAATCTTTTCTATCTAAGAAGGCGACCTCATGCTCTTCGCCCTTCTGTTCTTGTGCTTTTACATCAATGATATTAATACTTGCACTTGAGTTGTTGATTCGTTGCTTTGCATCTTGCAAAACATCAGATAAAGAAATTCTTATATCTGTTTGCTGTCTTTGGTCTTTGTTCCATTCATCAGGTCTTTTATTGCGCAAGAAAAACTGTATCGCTTGAATAGATCCCTCGTTGATTGTGTCTAAGAGTTTGCCATTTACAAATTTCACTGACTCACTTAGACCACGGTCGTATGCGTCCGAAATATCCGAATTTTTAGCTCTAGCCCTATTAAAAGTATCCCAACCAACGCCTTTGCCATTGTTAAGACCTCGGCAAACATCCATAACGCCTAGACCTTGTCTAGCTAATTCATAGACCTCATCTGGTTTAATCTTATCCCACTTCTTAGGTC
>Ga0181369_1000254_pt1 | contig 15138 bp, 14 predicted proteins | sample LowvirmetaG_8_FD_130088 | JGI IMG/M metagenome (GOLD analysis project Ga0181369, IMG submission 130088) | Marine viral communities from the Subarctic Pacific Ocean - Lowphox_04 viral metaG | ecosystem: Environmental > Aquatic > Marine > Oceanic | place: Subarctic Pacific Ocean | collected... | reverse complement strand
CTACATTAGTTAAGGCATTAGAATATGAGGTAGAATTTATTAATTATAAGTTTACTACTGAACGATCTAAATATTTAAGAGATTTAGGTATTCCATTAAATACCGATTCTACAGTAAAAGGCCAATCAGTATTTTTAGCAGAAAGAGCTAGTGAGTTATTAAATGAAAATATTATTACTGATAGAACTATTATTGATGTAATGGCATTTGCTAAATGTGCTGATTCAATTAGTGAAGATGATGCAGATAAGTTTTGTGATTTTGCATCAACTATGTTAGCAGATTATGATCATATTTTTTATGTTACTACCGAGGGTACTATTGTAGAAGATAATGGTGTTAGAACTGTAGATACCGAATATAGAGAAAAAATAGATTATACTATTAGGGAATTATTGTTTGAGTATAGAGATCAAATACGGGATTTTACTACTATTAGTGGTACTACAGAACAACGTTTGAAGCAAATAAATGAGGTATTATTTTCCTAATATTTATAAACAAACTTCACCATGGGATTTAATAAACCTAAACTAAAGGAAATTATAAAAAAAGAAATAATTGAAGTTCTATCTGAGGCCACTCCTGACGATATAGAAGCTCAACAGGATTTAAATAAGGAATTAGAAACAACTAAAAATTTATCTGATGAATTAGGAGATGCCCTAAGTGAACAAGATAATGAACCTACTGCTTCTGATCTTAAAAGTGATTCTATTTCTTCATTAGCTAGGGAATTAGGTAAAATCACTCGTGAAATGAAAACAGTAGTAAATCAGTGGAAAAAGTCAGAGGGTGAAGAAAAAGAAGATTTACTAAAAAGATTAAAAGAGCTAACCGCTATGAAGAAAGAGGTTGAAGCTCTCCTCTAAAATATGTCACAGGATCTAAAAAAAATAATTCGTCAGGAATATATAAAATGTGCTACAGATCCAGTACATTTTATGAAGAAATACTGTTTTATTCAACACCCCCAACGAGGTAAAATTTTATTTACATTATATCCTTTCCAAGAAAAAGTATTAAATTTATTTAAGGATAATCCTTATTCTTTAATTCTAAAATCTAGACAGTTAGGTATCTCAACTCTAACTGCTGGTTATTCTCTTTGGATGATGTTATTTCATGAGGGTAAAAATGTATTATGTGTTGCTACTAAACAGGAAACAGCAAAAAACTTGGTAACTAAGGTTAAATTTATGTATGATAATTTACCTTCATGGTTGCAAATTTCTACTGAAGAAAATAATAAATTAACCCTTAGGCTTGCTAATGGTTCCCAAATAAAAGCTACTTCTGCAGCCTCAGATGCAGGTAGATCAGAGGCAGTTTCTATGCTAGTAGTAGATGAAGCTGCATTTATTGAAGGCATAGATAATATATGGGCTTCAGCTCAACAAACCTTATCAACAGGGGGTGGTGCCATTGTACTTTCTACACCAAATGGAACTGGAAATTGGTTCCATAAAATGTGGACTAAGGCCGAGGCTCAGGAAAATGAATTTTTACCTATTAGATTGCCTTGGATGGTACATCCCGAAAGAGACCAAATATGGAGGGATAGACAGGATGATTTACTAGGTGATCCTCGTATTGCAGCTCAGGAGTGTGATTGTGATTTTAATACTTCGGGTGATGTAGTATTCTATAATGAGTGGATTGAATTTATAAAAGAAACTACTATCCAAGACCCTGTTGAAAGAAGAGGTGTTGACCAAAACTTATGGATATGGGAATCCGCAGATTACGCCAGGGAATATGTAATTACTGCTGATGTGGCCAGAGGTGATGGTAAAGATTTTTCTACTGCTCATATCATAGATATTGTAACTAATACCCAAGTAGCAGAATTTAAGGGACAACTTCCCCCTAAGGAATTTGGTTATTTTTTAGTTGGTTTAGCGGCTGAATATAATAACGCAATGCTATGCCCTGAGAATGCTAATATTGGGTGGGCCACTATAGATGCCATAAGGGAAAGAGGTTATAGAAACTTATACCATTCTCCTAAATCCGATAAATTAACCGCTGAGTCTTATTTGCAGACATATGAGGGCAATTCGGAAATGGTTCCTGGGTTTACTATGTCTATGAGAACACGTCCCTTAATTATTAATAAATTTAGGGAATTTGTAGGTGATAGAAGTGTAACTATTCGTTCCAGAAGACTTCTGGAGGAAATGAGGGTATTTATATGGAAAAATGGAAGACCTGAGGCACAAGTGGGCTATAATGATGATTTAATTATGGCTTTTGGCATAGCTATGTTTTTAAGAGATACTTCTTTAAAATTTCAACAAGAATCTCTGGATAGAGCTAAAGCTGCATTAGGGAATGTTACAAAGAATGATTATTATACCCCCGGAGTTGTAAGTGGGAGAACTAAAAACCCATACACCATGGAAATAGATGGGAAAAATGAAAACATAACTTGGCTTTTATAAAATTTAACTATGGCTGATAAAGGATTATTTAATAGATTACAAAGATTATTTTCAACAGATGTAATAATCAGAAATACGGGTGATAACCAACTAAAAACTATAGATACTAAACATATACAGGTATCAGGTAATGTGGAAACAAATTCACTTATAGATAGATTTAATAGAATTTATACTAATAGTATATCTTCTTTATACGGTCAACAAGCGTCTTATAATTATAGAACTTTAAGACCCTCTTTATATGCCGAATATGATGCTATGGATACTGATGCTATTATAGCTTCCGCTTTAGATATCATTTCGGATGAAAGCACACTTAAAAACGATTTAGGAGAAGTACTACAAATTAAATCACCTGATGAAAATATACAAAAAATACTTTATAATCTTTTTTATGATGTAATTAACATAGAATTTAACCTTTGGCCTTGGATTCGCAATATGTGTAAATATGGGGATTTTTTCTTAAAACTAGAAATTGCAGAAGGATTTGGAGTATATAATGTTATACCATATTCAGCTTTTAACATAGAAAGAATAGAATATTCCGACCCAGAGAATCCTGCAAAAGTGATGTTTAAATTTGACCCAGATGGTATAGTGTCGGATTCGTATGGTTATTCAACTGTTCCTAACCAAACAAAGGATGCCAGGGCAATTTTTTTCGATAATTATGAAGTAGCCCATTTTAGACTGCTTACGGATGTTAATTTCCTCCCCTATGGTAGGAGTTATATAGAACCAGCTAGAAAATTATTTAAGCAATATACTTTAATGGAGGATGCTATGTTAATACATAGAATAGTAAGGGCTCCTGAAAAACGTATATTTTATTTAAATATAGGTTCTATTCCTCCCAATGAGATTGAAGCATTTATGGAGAAAACCATTTCTAAATTAAAAAGAACTCCATATGTAGATCCACAAACAGGTGATTATAATTTAAAATATAACCTTCAAAATTCCCTGGAAGATTTCTATATCCCAGTAAGGGGTAACGATTCGGCAACTAAAATTGAAACTACACCAGGTTTACAATATGATGGTATTACAGACGTAGTTTATTTAAGGGATAAATTATTCGCAGCACTTAAGGTTCCTAAAGCTTTTATGGGGTATGACGAAAATCTTGAAGGTAAAGCTACACTAGCGGCCCAGGATATTAGATTTGCTAGAACAATTGAAAGAATTCAAAGAATTATTACTTCTGAATTGTATAAAATTGCTATGGTTCATTTATATTCCCAGGGTTATACGGGTGAGCAGTTAGCTAATTTTGAACTGTCATTAACTAATCCATCTATTATATATGATCAGGAAAGGATAGCTTTACTTAAAGAAAAAACGGATCTGGCAACACAATTAATGGATAATAACCTATTACCTTCAGATTGGGTATACGAAAATATTTTTCATTTATCAGAGGACCAATATGATGAATATAGGGATTTAATTCTACAAGATAAAAAACGTAAGTTTAGACAAAATCAAGTAGAAAATGAAGGGAATGATCCAATGGAATCTGGCAAATCATATGGTACCCCCCATGATTTAGCTTCATTATATGGTAAGGGTAGAAGTAATTCAGACCCTAATAATTTACCAGATGGATATGATGAAAAATCTCCTTTAGGTAGAAAAAAAGAAAAGGTATCTAATAGAAACACACAAGAATCTCCTTTTGGTAAGGATAGATTAGGGGTGGAGAGAATGAAAGATACTGATAAAAATGAGGGATCTAATTCAGCTCTTTCTTTAGAGGGAAAACATTACGCCTCAAAGTTTTCTGATATGCTAAAAAACATACCCTCAATAAATAAAAAGCGCATTATATTTGAGGAAGATAAATCTGGAGAATCATTGTTAGACGAATCTAACATTAAGGACTAGATATTTTCATATATTTATAAAAAAACCCTAGAATGAAAATCAAACACTCCAAGTATCGAAATACAGGTTTGTTGTTTGAATTGCTTGTGAGGAGGATCACCGCTGATACTCTTTCTGGAAAAAAATCACCTGCATCCAAACTCTTAAAAAAATACTTTGTAAACACAGAGTTAGGTAAAGAGTATAAACTGTATGAATCTTTTTTCCAAAAAAGAGGTATTAGTGAATCTAAGGCTTCATCTATTATTTCTACAATTTTAGAATCTTCCAAAAAGTTATCAAAACAAAAACTCAAAAGAGAAAAATATAATTTAATTAAGGAATTAAAAGATAGTTATAACATTAATAATCTTTTTAATACTAAAATTCCTGAATACAAGGAAATGGCTTCTTTATACCAGTTAGTAGAAGCTTATAATTCCCCGGAAATAAACCCATCACTACTCATAGAAGTAAGACTTAACCTAATGGAATTTCTTACTCAATCAAAAGTGGATAAGGATTCTGTAGTTGATACAGTGATGGAAGAATTTGGTTCTTATGACAGTGATCTTAGAATTTTAACCTATAAAATATTACTTGAAAAGTTTAATAGTAAATATTCTACTTTAAATATGGATCAAAAACGTATTTTAAGGGAATACATTAATAGTGTAGATTCTACTTCTACCTTAATGGAATTTTACAATTTGGAAGTATCTAATTTGAAGGATATTTTAAAGAAGTCTATTCCTACTATTACTGATAAAGCTTTAGTAATTAAATTAAACGAAGTAAAGAAATTTTTATCTCCCATTTCTAAAACACAAAAAGTTACAGGCGAAAATTTAGTTGATTTATTGCAATTCTATTCTTTAACTAATAAATTAAAATAATGCCCGCAACTAAAGCATCGGACATAGATTCTAAATTTATAAAAAAAATAGAGGATCAATATGGTGAAGTAGATATGGTTAATGATTATTTTGACCTTGAGGATAGTGTTTATTACAAAACTACCGATGTAAGTAAAGAAACAGGTGCTGTAACACATAAACTAATTCAATTACCTTCTTTTGCTGAGTCATTGAAAAAATTATCTATAGCACTTAATTCAATAAAAAAACTTTCTACTACTGATGCTGGGAAAAAAGATCCTAAAGTAGCCGAATTATTAAGTCAAATTAAGGACACATTTAATTCTTATAGAACCCATCTTAGAACTAGCTATCCTGATTTATATAGTAGCATAAAAAATCAATTAGAAGAAATATCTTTATCTGGTGGGGGTGTAGCTGGGGGTACATTTACTCCGGGTATAGGGGCACAATATGCAACCCCATTTGCTTTTAACCCAAATAAAAAAGCTAAAGGTACTGCCCGTAATTATTATTACAAATTAGGTTATAAACCAGTCCCCAAAAAAAATAAAGACTCGGGGTTAGAAGTTAAGCAGTTATTTCAAGAAGAGGAAACTTCTCCCGAGTTAAAATTTCATAATGATAGGATAGATGATTTTGATTCTATTACTAATGAACTTAATGATATTTATAAATTGGTATCTAATGCCAAAAATAAAACTATAGATTATTATAAAGAAAATCCTAAATCTTTTCAAGTAGTTCAACCTACTACTTTATTAAAAGATTATTTAAAAGATATAAAAAAATTACTAAAAGTATAATATGAAACCCTTATCACTACAAAAACAATATAACCTTATAAAAGAGGGTAAAGCACCCAAGGATGTGTTTTTAAAAGAGGCTAAACGCTTATATCCTAATTATATTCCAAATCATTTTACTTTTGGTAACACAGTGGATATTCTTAAACAAAAATCTATTATTTCAGAAAATTTATGGGGTGTAACTACCGGAAGAAAAGAACAACCAGAATGGTTTAAAATTTTTAATGACAGTGTGGATACTATTTCCGAGGAGGCCAAAGCAGAAGAAAAAGAACCCACTAAGGAAGTAGTAGACCAAGAAATTACAGGTTATGATTATAAAGATAAAAAAAGTATAGATAACCAAAACGGTGGAGAATTTTTAACTGGATTCTATGCTGAAATGCAAAACCCTAAAAATAAAGATAAATCTGTAGGTGAATTAAAAGATATAGTTAGTAAAAATTTAGCTAAGGATGAACTTTATTATGTTAAAAACGGTCAATTTGGTTTAGAAGGAGTAGGTTATACAAATGAAGCTCCTGGATTAGGGGATACTATTGAACCAAAGGGAAAATATAAATCATCAGGTTATGGTGATTTAAAAGAACAAATTAAAAAAATAATTAGAGAGGAACTAAAATCATTCCCTTCCGAAACTACTCTTTCGTCAATGAAAGATGCCTTAGAGAGTGTTGAAGATATGGAGCTAAGCAAAGAAGATGCTATAAAATTAACTATTGAGTTAAATCCCTCATTTAAAAAGTTTGAAACCCAATTAAGACAATTAGCTGACCCAATGTTTGGAGGATGAAAAATTTACTTGTAGAAACCCAAAACTTTAAGCCTTTACAAACTCTTACTGAGGCCCAACACTCGAAAAGAGGTAATCCCATAGTAGGAGGAGTTATGGCTACAGCCGAAGTTAAAAATGGTAATGGTAGGTATTATTCTAAGGGTTTATGGGATAGGGAAGTAGATAAATATCAAATATTGATAGATGAAAATAGAGCATTAGGAGAATTGGATCATCCAGATTCCCAGGTTATTAACTTAAAAAATGCATCTCATAATGTTACTAAACTATATTGGGATGGGGATAATTTATTAGGATTTATTGAAATTCTTCCTACACCCGCAGGTAATATACTGAAAGCACTTATAGAAAGTGGTATAACAGTAGGTGTGTCTTCCCGAGGTATGGGTTCATTAGAACAACGAGGGGATCTATTAGAAGTACAAGATGATTTTGAATTATTATGTTGGGACTTTGTATCTACTCCATCTAATCCGGGTTCATTTATGCACACCATAAAAGAAAATAAAGAAATTTCTCTTAATAACTACGTTGACGCTCATAATATAGTTAGAGAAATTCTTTGTAGCAAGGGTCAATGCCCTATTCTCTAAACATTTTTACATATGTATTAATGAATATGCTGTTCCTAATACAGTATCACTATTTATAATTTTTTATTACGTTTCCTGAATAAACGTATTTCACTAATTTAATTTATTGAAAATGAGTCGAGATTTATTGCGAGAGGCTATCGCTGACGCTAAAGCAGTACGTGAGTCTGCTATTGCTAATGCTAAGGCTGCTCTAGAAGAAGCTTTTACTCCTCACCTAAAAAATGTCCTTGCTGAAAAGATTAAGGAACTAGATGAGGAAGAAGACATGAAAGAAGGTTATCACGAAAAAAAGGAAGAAATGGAAGAAGGCAAACATGAAGTCGAAGAGGGTAAGGACGAACTTGAAGAAGGTAAGGACGAACTCGAAGAAGGCAAACATGAAGTCGAAGAAGGTAAGGACGAACTCGAAGAAGGCAAACATGAAGTCGAAGAGGGTAAGGACGAACTTGAAGAAGGTAAGGACGAAGTTGAAGAAGAACTTTCTTTAGAGGAACTTTTATCTGAGGAAGCTCATGAGGAAGAAGAAGTAGAAGGTGAAGAAATCGAAACCGAAGAAACTGAAATTGACCTTGATGATCTAACAGAAGAAGATCTTACTAAATTTGTCGAAGAAGTCATCAAAGACATGGTTGAAGCTGGAGAATTAGAAGCTGGTGAAGCTACTGAGGAAGAAGTTTCAGAAATGGCTCATGGTGATAAAATGGAGGAAGGCTACCATGATAAGATGGAAGAAGAAAAACTCTATACTGAAGAAGACGAAGTTAAGGAAGGCAAACATGAAGTTGAAGAAGAAATTTCTGATGCTGATGTAGAAAAAGTTGATAAAGAAGTTGATGCCGTCAGAGACGATCTGGATCAAATAGCTAAGTTAGCTAAAGATGCTGGAGAGGATGCTGAGGACATTAAGGATGTTATTGACGAAGATGTCAACGAAGAACTTACTGAAGCCTATAAAGTTATTAATAAACTTAGAAGAGATATTAACGAAGTTAATCTTCTTAACTCTAAATTGTTATACACTAACAAAATTTTCAGAAACAAGAATCTTAATGAATCACAGAAAGTTAAAGTGTTAAATTCATTTGATAAAGCTGAAACAGTAAAAGAAGTTAAATTAGTATTTGAATCACTTTCCACAGCATTAGCTGCTAAGAAATCAAATATTAAGGAATCCATGGGATTTGCTTCTAAACCTACTGGAAAAGCTCCTATTAATGAATCTGCACCTGTGGTACAGGAGGATGCTATGGTCGCAAGGTTTAAGAAACTTGCTGGCCTTTAATTTTTTAATCTTTTAATTATTGACGATGTCACAATTAAATTCATTGCTCGAAAGCGCTAACAACTATAAATCACTGCAAAGTGATGCTGAGAGGTTAGCCACAAAATGGTCCAAAACTGGACTTTTGGAAGGTCTCGAAGGATCTGACAAAACAAACATGTCAATGATTCTTGAAAATCAAGCTAAGCAATTAGTTCAAGAATCTTCATTGTCAGGTGGAGGAGTAGCTGGTGGTAGCTTTTCTTCACAAACAGCTGTTAATACAGGTGAACAATGGGCTGGTGTAGCTCTACCATTGGTAAGAAAAGTATTTGGTCAAATTGCCTCTAAGGAATTTGTCTCGGTACAACCAATGAATCTACCTTCAGGTCTTGTATTTTACTTGGATTATCAGTATGGTACTACTAAATCACCATTTACTTCTGGTGGGTCATTGTATGGCGATGCAGATGGAAATACTCCATTTGGTAATGGTGCTACAGGTGGTGCATATGGTGCGGGTAGATTTTCATATTCTACTAACCTTACATCTTCAAAAAGAGGTGCTACTACTGAAGCAAAAGCTACTTGGTCAGATGTAAATTATATTAACCAAGCTTCAGCTTCAGTTTCAGCAGGTGATGTAGTTACTCTTGCATTCCCATTAGGTGAATTAGCTAATGAAGATCCAGAAGCTATTAGATCATTTAGATTATTTTCACAATCTAGTGATAATACTACTGGTGTAGATATTACTGATTACCCAGCTGCTACTAAAATTGTAGGAACTGATATCCAGTTTGCTGTTAATGATTCTTCATTAACTGTATCTAATCCTAAACTTCTTATCTCTTACTCTCTACAACCTGTAGATAACGCAAGAGGTGATTTTGAGGATAAGAATACTGAACTTAATGGAAATAATAGTCCTATTTCTATTCCTGAAATTAATGTTCAAATGCAATCTTCAGCTATTGTTGCTAAAACTAAAAAGCTTAAGGCTGTATGGACACCAGAATTTGCTCAGGATTTGAATGCATATCATGCATTGGACGCTGAAGCAGAATTAACTTCTGTCATGAGTGAGTATATCTCATTAGAGATTGATCTTGAAATTCTTGACATGTTGATTGAATCTGCTGCTGCTTCTACTGAAGTTTGGAGTGCTGTTAATAATGAATCAATCAATCCTTCCACTGGTAATATTTCAGATTTAGGATTTTTCAATAGCCAAGGACAATGGTTCCAAACATTGGGAACTAAAATCCAAAAGGTAAGTAATGCCATTCACCAAAGAACTCTTAGAGGGGGTGCTAATTTCTTAGTATGTTCTCCAACAGTTGCAACTATCTTGGAATCTATCCCAGGATTTGCATCTAATTCAGATGGTGATGCTGCTACAGCTACATATGCGTTTGGTGTACAAAAAGTAGGTGCTTTAAATGCACGTTACACTGTGTACAAAAACCCATATATGACTGAAAATACTATCCTATTAGGCTTTAGAGGTGGTCAATTCTTGGAAGCTGGTGCTGTATTTGCCCCATATGTTCCATTAATTATGACACCATTAGTGTACGATCCAGAAACCTTCACACCACGTAAAGGTCTATTAACTCGTTACGCTAAGAAAGTCGTAAGACCAGAATTTTATGGTAAAATCCATTGTTCAGGTCTAAATACTCTCTAATAGTAGTATTTTTTAACCTTAAGGGGGGGTGCCGCAAGGCACCCCCTTTTTTTTGTATTTATAACCGTAATTATTTTATTAACCTTTAAAAATTTCTTTTATGTCCGAAGTGTTAATGGCCCAAAAAAGAAGACCAAAAAATCCTATTAAATTTAAAATTCAATTAAACGAAGAACAGAAAAAAGCAAAAGAAATAATATTAAGTAACACACTTACACTCCTAGCGGGGTCTGCGGGTTCGGGGAAAACTTTTTTGGCCTGCCAAGTAGCCTTAGATGGCTTATTTTCCAGAAGATATGAAAGGGTTATAATAACTAGACCTACTGTTTCTAAGGAAGATATAGGTTTTTTACCCGGTGCATTAAGAGAAAAAATGGATCCCTGGTTACAACCTATCTATGAAAATATGTATGCATTATATGATAAGGATAAAATCCAAAAGTGTTTAGCGGATGACATCATAAAAATAGTACCCTTAAGTTTTATGAGGGGAAATACATTTATGAACTCTGTAGTAATAGTGGATGAAGCTCAAAATGTAACACACACACAAATGGAAATGGTAGTAACTAGAATAGGCCTTAATTCAAAAATGATGGTGTGCGGAGATAAAAAACAAATAGATCTAAAAAGAAAAATGGATTCGGGTTTTAATTTTCTATATAAAGCTAGCACACAAATAGATGGGTTATCATCCGTTGAATTAACTACTAATCATAGAAGTCCAATAGTAGAGGATTTAGTAGATTTTTATACTGACGCACATAAAAATGGACTAATAAAACTTTAATATTTATAACTAAAATATGGCTAATATCCCAATATATCCGGGTAGTTCCTCATTTTTCCCTGGGGATACCCCATTTGCATTTTATGATAATGATTTACAATTCCAACATGATGCAGATAAAGTAACTACTTTTGTTAGTAGGAGATTAGGATACCCCATAGTGGAGGTTGAATTACAGGATATAAATTTTTATGCCGCATTTGAAGAAGCAGTAACTACTTATGGTAACGAAATATATGCCTATAAAGTTAGACAAGACTATCTTTCATTAGAAGGGGGCCCTACAGGTTCTAATTTTAATAACACTTTAGTCACCCCTAATATGGGTACCATAGTTAGGTTATCTGAACAATATGGTGAAGGAGCAGGAACGGGAGGAAATGTAACTTGGAAAAAAGGTGCTTTAGACTTACAGGCTAACGTACAAAATTATGATTTAAATTCTTGGGCTGCAGAAAGTGCATCTTTAGGTACTAATGATTCAATAGAAATAAAAAGAATATTTTATTATGCTGACCCTGCAGTAGTTAGATTTTTTGATCCATATGCTTCAACGGGTATAGGATTTAATAGTATGATGGATAATTTTGGATTTGGAAGTTTTTCTCCTGCTATTAATTTCTTAATGATGCCATTATCATTTGATTTACAAAAAATCCAGGGTATAGAAATGAATGATCAGGTTAGAAAATCTAATTATTCATTTGAATTAATTAATAACCAGTTAAAAGTATTTCCGATTCCTAGACAGGACGGTAAATTATATTTTGAATATATAAAAAAACAAGACAGATTTTCATCTTCTTTTGACAATAATTATGGTGGCATAACTAACGTATCTAATGTGCCTTATGCTAACCCTACCTACACCCAGATAAATTCAGTAGGCAGAAGTTGGATATTTGAGTATACATTAGCTTTATCTAAAGAAATGTTAGGGTATGTAAGGGGAAAATTTTCAACCGTACCTATTCCCGATTCGGAAGTAACATTAAATCAATCAGATTTAATATCTGCAGCTACTGAAGAAAAAACAGCATTATTAGAAAGATTAAGAGCATACCTAGAGGAAACCTCTAGAGAAAAATTATTAGAAAGAAGAGCACAAGAAGCAGAATTTAAACAGGTGGAATTAGCGCAAACACCATATGTAATTTATGTAGGATAATGGCATTATTTGGAACACAAAGGGACGTATCTCTAATAAGACATTTAAATAGAGAACTTATGGGTAATATTATTACCCAACAAGCATCTTTTTACTCTATTAGGACTAAGGAAACTAAAGTTAATATGTATGGTGAAGCTTCAGACGGTTACACATTTGAAGGACCCTATATTTTTAATTGTTTAATAGAACGAACTCCCCAAGTATTTTCCGAAGCGGATATGATTTTAGAAACTCAATATGAAGTAACATTTAAGTTTCTAAGGGATGATTTAAAAGATGCTAATGTAATAGCAAAGGTAGGAGACTATATACTATATGAGGATAATTACCACATAATAAATGATACATATTCCAATCAATATTTTGTAGGTAAAAATCCTGATTATCCTAATGAACCTAATCCCTTAAATCCTGGACTAGCTAATTTTGGTAGTAACATGTCGGTTATTTGTATAACAAATATAGTACCTGCGGATAGAGTAGGTATTACTAAAGAAAGATATACTCAATAATGGCACAGGAAAGAAAAAAACCAATCCCACCTAGACAAAAAGAACTTTCTAAGCGTCTTCAAACCCCCTATAAGGATGATGAAGGAAGATTTGATAGGGGAAATCCTAATGATGCCACTTTCAATAATTTAGATAGAGGAAATCAAGTATCTTTTAAGGGGGATGATGTAAAACCTTTTTCTATTGGTATTAAGGATATAGATGAAGCTATAACTTTTTACATGAGGAAAATTATAACCCCCTCAGTACAACAAAATGGAAGTAGAATAGATGTTCCTATCTTATATGGTGATTCTGAAAGATGGAATCAAATTAATAAACTAGGATATTTAAGAGATGGTAATGATAAACCCATGTTACCTCTTATATTATTTAAACGTACCAATTTAACCAAAGAAAGGTTTACTTCTAAAATAGATGCTAATAATCCCAATAATCTACAAGTATTTACAAAAGCCTATAATAAACAAAATGCATATAATAGTTTTAACATATTAAATCAATCTTTCCCTGAAAAACAGTATTATGCTACTATAATTCCTGATTACGTTACATTAGATTATGATGTGATAATATCCACATATTTTATAGAACAAAATAATAAAATTATAGAAGCAATGAATTATGCTTCTGATTCTTATTGGGGTGATCCTGAAAAATTTAAATTTAGAGCTAGAATAGATAGTTTTGCTACTAATACTGAAATACCTCTAGGAGCCGAACGTATAGTAAAAACCACATTCAGCATAAAACTTTACGGTTATATTATACCTGATACTTTTTTAAAGGATATAAATGCTATAAAAAAATTCAATGGAAGGACCCAAATAAACATTTTATCAGAAATCCAAATACCAGTTGATAATACTAAAAGCATAAATCAACGTATTTATAATCAAGAACTATAATAAATGCCTAATACATTCATATCAGCTAGTATAGCTACGGGTCTTACTATTGAGGCGGGCCATATTACACAATCCGCAGATGCTTTTACAGGTACAGAAGCATATGATATTGCAATATCAGGATCCCTAACTAATACAGGACCAGCTACACTTACTGGATTAACTAATTTAGTAGCTTCAGATGCATCAAATCTAACTTTAGAAATAAATGAATCTGCTTCATTTGAGTTCTTAACTGGAGCTCCTAACTCAGGTTCATTTATAGTTCAAACCTCCCCGGATACAGGAATTGGATCATTGCAATCATATTTTGGTCAGGGAATTGCTTCAGCCGCAGGTCAGGACATACCAAATCAAGCCTTTGGTATAACATATACATCAGGATCGAGTGCATCCGAAGGTGAACTAACAATGGTGATCGGTAAACGAGATTTATCTAACTTAGGTTTAGCCAACCAAAACAACTTCTATGTGGCTTATGAACCAGGTGGTACATTCACAAATGTTCAAGGAGAATTGGAATTCTTTGTTGGTGAACACCTGAATGTAGGATCTGGTGTATTGTCTGTGTTCAGAGGCGGCGCTTCGGCTATTACACAAACATCATCATTTGCGGGATACTTTTCCTCATCAGCCTTTCCTAACCAACAACAATTTACAAGACCATTTGCTATTAGTACCTTATCGCAAGTAAATGATTCTAACCCTGCATTTGTAATTAATAAAAATATTACAGATTTAACTACATCTAACTTTAGTGTGGATTATGGAGGTAATGTTAGTGCAAGTGGTCATTTAGCTGTAGATGATATACATGCAAACAACTTCCGTTTGATGGCTCCATCAGACGCTACTGCAGGACCATTCCCAATGATTAAGACTACTGGAGCTCTTGCAGCTAGCACAGGTAAGATCTTTATAGGTGACCCGGATGAAGCTGATACAGGTGCACATCTGCTTATTGATCCTGTCAATGAACAAGCTACCTTCTCAGCAATGAGTACCACCATTTCAGGATCTCTAACTGTTAATCAAACAGCATTGATATTGGGTGGTAAACCAGTTGTAACACATACTACATCTCCTATATCAGCTTCTTTAGCAACTACTGGGAGATATCACACAGTTGGTGGGAATCTGACATGCTCAATTGTTCAGGGAGTAAATCTCGAAATTGGTGCCGAATTTGAATTTTTTCAGTCATCATCTGCAGGTAATTTCTTATTCGAATCTGCTTCAGGTGTAACAGTGATATCTAAAAATGGTAGTATGAGATTAGCTCAACAAGGATCATCAGCAGTACTCAAAAGAGTAGCAGGTACTCATACATACCATTTGATGGGTGACTTAACATAATTAAATGGGTAAGATAGGACCCATAGCACAATCGGATACATCTATCATAACTGAT
>Ga0181369_1000253_pt1 | contig 15139 bp, 19 predicted proteins | sample LowvirmetaG_8_FD_130088 | JGI IMG/M metagenome (GOLD analysis project Ga0181369, IMG submission 130088) | Marine viral communities from the Subarctic Pacific Ocean - Lowphox_04 viral metaG | ecosystem: Environmental > Aquatic > Marine > Oceanic | place: Subarctic Pacific Ocean | collected... | reverse complement strand
TACGTGATATTGTCATATATTATATATTTAAACTAGTTTAAGGCAGGTATATAAACCTGTAAATGCTATACTTTATTTGATTTTTTTATCAACGTCAACACGTTTTAAAGCTTCTAATTGATCGTAAAATCTACCACAATACTGATGCTCTCCAACATGTGTAATGTAGTCTAATGCATAGATATATACTTTACCTCCCATATCTGTCCACCTTTGACAGAAACCAAAGTCTTCACCAAAGTACCGCTTAGTCTCTACATCATGTAATGTATCAAATAAATTATAAAAATTTTCTTTTGCTGTTTCTTTACCATTAACTATTGTGGGTTGATATATTTTTAATTCTGGATGATGTTTTATCATTTTTTCTATTACTTCTCTTTTAATTAACATACATCCAGTAGGAGCATGACTAACTTCTATAACCCCATGATCAGACATAATTTCTTGTTTATTATCCATTTTTAATGGAAAAGAGTAACCTGCTTTTAATAAATCATCTTTTGTTTTTATTAAATCTGTTTGATGTAATTTTGCCCACATTCTATCTGTGTCAATCATTTTCATTGGATAAGGACATGCAATAATATCTTTATCAGCACCTATCATTTTAAATATTGTATTTGCTTCAAAGTCTATATCTGAATCAATAAATAATAAGTAATCATAATTATCAGAATGATTAAGAAATTCTGCTACACATAAATTTCTACCTTGAGTAACTAAAGATGATTTTAGTAAACTAAAACTAACCAATATATTTTGTTTCATACACTCCATTTGAAACTTTAAAACTGCTTGTGTATAATGCATAGACACATCACTATGACATGGAGTACAAACCATTATTTTAGCTTTTGGTTCTTGTCCTATATTTATTTCAATTGTTTCAGACTCTACTTTTCCTTCTTTAATTGTTTGATAAGTATCTTCGTTGAACCAAATAGGTTTATTGTTTTGCATTTATTGCTCCTTTTAAAAATCTATTCCAAGCGTTTCCTTTTATTTTCCAATCGTAAAAATGATTAACAAATTTTTGTTGCATTTTTAAATGTTCTGCCATACCTGAATCCTGTAAAGATAATGCAGCCATCTCAATACTGCTTGCAAATTTTTTAGCTAAACTTCTATAATCATTAGAATAAGGAATATACATTGGGAACTCAGCTCCTGTTTCATATAAAGCTCCATAATTAGTTGTCACACAATAGAGTCCAGCAGCCATGGCTTCTAGTAAAGATATACAAGATGTCTCTTCCCAAATACTAGGATATACAAACAATCGATAATCTTTTAAATTTTCTTTAATATAATTATTTGGTTTATATCCAATATAATTTACGTTTGGTAATTCTTTTGCTTGATTATATAAATCATGGTAATGATGATCATTGTGATCATGAAATGCTTTACCATATACTTCTGTTGAAGAATAAACATCTAAACTAATTAATGGATTTCTAATCAACTGCATTGCACCTAACAATACAGATAAACCTCTCCACGGAGTACAGTGATGTATAATTTTTATAGGTTCACCTTTTTTATAAATAGTTGGAACAGGTTCAATATTTTCTATACCATTTTTTATAACTAAACATTTTTCTGTAGGTAGTTCAAATTTTTTAATAAACTGTTCAAAGTTCCAATTAGAGTTAAATACATACCAATCATATTTATTATGATTTGATTTATCTTGAAACCAGTTAATTAAATTTCCTTGATCCCAAGAATTTTTTTGCCACAAGATATTTATTTTATTTAAACTAGGGGGTATTTTTTCTGGAACTGATGTACAAATTTGAACTTGATCTAATAACTTTGGATCAACATGTTTTATTAAATATTCAAATTGTAATTCTGTTCCACCTCTAGGACTTTGGTTTGTCATTATTTTGATTCATAACTTTCTGTAAAACGTTTAATCCTTTCGGTGATACCTCTACTTTAATATCTTGTGCAATATGTTCTGCTACTGTTTCAGTATTAGGATCAGCTATATCAGCTTCTTTTTCTGCTTCGTCTTTATATACTTTATTTGTTCTTGTATTTTTAAATGTAACTGTTGTAGTACAATCTATTTTTAATAAGTCTTCGTGTGCCATTATCCATTCTCCTGTGATCTGTCTATTAAAGCATAGCTTACAACACCTGTTATTTCATTTGCTGCACTTGCTTTCATTTTTATAACATCTCCTGCTTCTAAATTCAAGGTGTTTACAACCATATTTACCATACTTTTATTGAGCTGTGCATGACCTATTTCTACATCGCTACCACCGGATTTTTTTAAATATAGATCAGCGTCTACGTTTGATGCATCCATATGACTAGCTTGTACAGTTTTTACAATTGCCACAGCTGATGTAGATATAGTTAATACTGTAGTTAAATTGGTGTCTGTTAAATCAAACACTGCACTTTTATATTGTATAGTCATGATAAAAAGTAATTATATGTATCTTGTTCTTCTTTCAAGTCATTTTGAAATGAAAAATTAAGTTGGTCTTTTAATGTTGAAACAGATTCTAAAATTTGTCTTTGATTTTCTACTTCATACTTTTGTTTTGGTTCAGGTACATATGCAGTTATTTTAGCCATTATCTTCTTCCATCTGGTTTTATATCTACTCTTAATGTTCCATAACGCCAAGTCTCACCTATAGCATCATTTTCTATTTTAATTGCAAGTAGTCTTCCTCTAGCTCTAGTGTCTACTTTATCAGTGGATGATGTTATTGTAAAAGGTCCAAGGGGTGAACTAGATGCTGTATCACTTGGATAGTTGTTTAATAATAATGTTACTTTTGAATTACCAGTTAGTACTTTAAAGTCTGGTATAAATCGTTTCATAGACATAATAAATTCGCCATCACCTCTAAGATCAGCAGCTCCTGTTGTTTGACCCAAAGCGCTTTGTCTTGAACTAATATCAAAATCACCTGATTTAATAAAAGCATCAATTGATGTTGTACCCGAGCTATTCACTTGATCAGTTCCGGTTTCATGAGCATAATAAGTTGACGCACCAAAAGTATTTGTAATACCTTGAACTGAAAAATTAGGTACAGCAGTTGAATCATAGTCAGTTGCATAAGGTAAATCATAAACACCTTGATCAACATAACTTGATCTAGATAACGAAGACGTAGTCCAAAGGTTTTCTGCAAAATTATAAGTTACACATCTATTATTTTGCGTAGATCCAGAAGCTGGGTAGAACCAATTTATTTCATTATATAAACTATTATGTTCACAATAAATTATTCTTCTTGAATCAAAATTAATACCTAGGTTGTCACCTGTTGTAGTAAATACAAAATCTTCAACTAAACAAGGGATGGCTTTTACAGTACCATCAAACATAAAAAATCCACCTTCTGATGACATCCAAAACACAATACCGTTAGAATAACTAAGTGCATTTTGACCAATCAATCCGCAGTTAGTACCAACTTGTCTAACACTAAATGTAAATGGTGGTCCAACATATTGAATTACATACGCTGATGTATCAGTTAATACTAAAGTATAATCTTTACCTGACACTGCTCCTACTATTTGATTACCTTTGTCTAACCTAAATGTACCTGCAGTATTAGTTGCAGTTGGTTGATAAGTGTTAAAATCTTCTTGATTAGAAAATCTTATAAACATCGGATCTTGTGAACTAGCAGTTCCAATAGTTGTTTCAGTTCCAAAATGAAACACATGTCTATCTCTATCAGATACTTGTGTTAATCTTGATGCTGTAGGTGCTCCTGTCATTATCGTTGCTCTAGTTTCTCTAGGTGATGCTGCACCTGCATTCCAAGTAAATGTTCTACCATTTCTAATAGTTGCAACAAGTATTTGACCAAAATTATCTAAAGACCATTGACCAGGTTCTAATGTGACATCTGCAATTGCAGAAGCTGTTCCCCAGGTGCCTGATCCCCAAGTATCTGTACCCCAACCAAAACCTATAGTTTCAAAGGTAGGTCCAACAAGTACATATGGATTAATACTTGCTGATCCAGTTCCTGAAGTAGTGCCCGCTGAATTAGAAGGCATAGTTATTTGAAATGTATTTGAAGTAGCATTTAATACTTCAAAAGTATTTCCTGTGAAATCAGCTGTTGAATAACCAGATCCTGTTGGAACCGTGACTGCAGTAAATTTTATAAATCTACCATCTAATAACCCATGCGATGTTTTATTAACAGTAACTGTTGCAGAACCTGATGTTGCATCAAAATCAACTCCAGTGATAGCTGTATCTAAAGGTGTAATGTCAAAAAATTGTTCTTCGTAATATAAATATAAACCTTGGGAAGTACCAATGGCAACATATCTTTCACCATCAATACTAGAAAAACTATGTTGTGCTCTTGCTGCACCCGGTAATGTTTTATTACCAGTAGTTAATTGACTCCAACCACCTATTTTCTCAGGTAATCCGTATCTAAATCTTACAAAATCACCATCTACCCATTGAGATTCTCCTCCTGAGTCAGTGATCATTTTGTTAAAACCAGGTTTAAAATTAAGCTTTTGTAGCATAGTTATCCAAATATTATAAAGGAGACAGTAGATGGTATGTGGTGGTGTCCACTGCCTCCATTATAATATACTACCTTTTAAACCAAGATGGAAGACCTAAATGTGGTCTTTTATCAAACATATTTTCTTTTGATCCAGGAGTCTTTTTATTGTTATAATGTAAAAAAACTTGAACACATTCTTTACCTTTAAACTTATTTCTCCAATGTTCTAATTCACAGCCAGAATAAACCAACATATCTCCTTGTTTTAAATCTACTTTAATTCCTTTTTTACCTTCCTCCCCAGATGGCTCTAAATATATCGGCCAAGGATCACCTCCAAGATTCATAGTAGTAGATATCTCACAACTAAATCTATCTTTGTGTCTTTTTAACTCGTCCCCTTTTTTATATATTCTTGCATAAGTATAAGCAGGATATAATTTAAGACCAGTTACTTCTTCCATTTTAGGTTGGGATTTAAGCATTAATGTTTCCATAGCAATATTAGAATACTGACAATAGGTATTTGGTATTTGTGCATCAGGACCTATTTCATACTGACCTAATATATTTTCAAATGGTGAAAAGTATCTAGCCTCTCTGCAAGTATCATAAACTTGTTTTTGCATACAAAAATAATTTGCAATAAAAGCTGCTAAGTCTTTTGATATTGCTTGACGGATAACTGTATATTTATTCTTTTTAAAATTCATATGTATTATTTCTAAGATTAAAACTTATTCCATATTTTGTTTTATTCGTTAAGTTTCTTTTACAACCATGTTCTAAAAAAGAAGTAAAAACTACAAAAGAACCTATTTCAGGTTTTACTTTTTCATTTATTTCAGGAAATTCTAATAATTGATCGTGGTTATTTAGATAAATAGCTCCTGAAATATAAGCGCTAAGGTGTTGATGCATTGCTGTATAAGATCCTATACTATTTTTTATACCCCAAGAGTCTTGTAAACGGTATGTTTTTATACTAGTGTCTTCATCTATAAAATCAAAAATTGGAAAAAGTATTTTTAAAAATTCTATGTCATTATTGAAATATTTAAAACTAGTCATTTCTCCTTTTACGTTTGTTTTATAAGATAAATTATCATTTAAATCACATCCTTCATTTATTTTTTTAATAAAATATTTTGAGTTAATATTTTTAATTTTTCCTGTACAAAAAATATAAGGTTGATCTATTTTACTTTTAATTATTTTATTAAACATCTTTAGCCATTTCTTTTGGTACTGCTTGTATATTCCAATGTATAAATCTAAATGGTCCTGTTCCATGATCAACTGCAAATTCATGTTCTAAAAAACCTGGAAATATTATAAGTGTCCCTGGTTTTGGTTTAATGTGAACCAGTTCTGTTCCACCAGTTATATTATTTAAATTAGGTTTCATTTTTAATTTTGTAGCTCTTGCTCCAGTGCGTGGTTCGTGAAATATTGGATAGGATGTTTTATCACTACATTTTAAAAAGTAAAAACCTGATACATGTTGATTCCAATGTATGTGTGCTGAATGATGACCACCACCTTTTTTAGAAAATTCTTGTACCCACATCTCACTAAAAATAGTTAAATATTGTTGCATATCAAAACCTTGGTGATCTAAATACTCCCAAGATTTTTGACCAATGTAATTTCTAAAATCTAAAAAATCATTATCAGCAGTTAAAGGTGTTGAATGATAGGATCTTCCAAAATCACCATGTTCTTTTATATATTTTTTTGACTCAGGAAAATCTCTAGCCTGTTTAATATATTTATTGGAAGCTTTATCTAAAGATTTTAAAAACTCTGGTTTTGATTCAGTCCAAATAGTTGTGTTAAAATAATTATTAATGTGCATATGAATACCATCCTGTTATTATATATTTTGTTTCTTTTGGCGCTGGTAAACCCTTGTGTGTATGAGTCCAGATAGAAGGAAACAAAATTGTTCTTCCTTGTTTTGGTTTTATTTTTTGTTTTTGATAATAAAATTCAGTTTCTCCGCCTTCTTTGATGTCATTTAAAAAAGTAGAATAAACTAAAATTCTTTTCATTTCATCAATACTCCCTCCTGCTACTTCTGCATGCCACGCATAATAAGATTGTCCTGGTGTATATTTTTGTATTTTTACTGTATTAGATATATTCCAAGGTTTTTGTCCATAATTTATAAATTTATATTTATCAATATATTGATCTTTAATTTTTAATAATTCTGTAAAGTACTCTTTTAAAACAGGATCATGACGTTTTAAAAATACAGATGTCATTACCCTTCCTCTATTGTTTTCAACCATTTTATTTGCGTTGCTTTCAAATACGTGAATTAAATCTTCACATATTTTTTTATAACTTTTTATTCTATTTTTGTAAACAAACATTTTACTTAAATGGATATCCAACGTTCCACATTACCAATGAATATCTTATTCCTTTCGTTACTGGTTTAACTCTATGCCATACAAACGAAGGAAATACAATGATAGATCCCTTAGGTAATATTTCTTTTGCTTTTTTTAAATGTCTAGTTTCTTCTCTCATATTAGGGTTATAGTTTCTAAAATCAAATTCTAATTCACCGCCTTGGTATTCAGATCCATCAGTTAATTGACAAGTCATTGATAATTTTCTAATTTTATTATTTTCGTCCGGTTTATCCCAACTATCACAGTGCCAATCGTAATATTGGTTTAATTTATATTTTGTAAATTGCATGGATTCAGAATTATCCCATTGAAAATTCCAACCAGCATTTTTATTTGCCATATGAATATATGGTTCTAATTCTCTATATATCCAAGGTTCCTCTAGCCATACTAAATCAGAGTTTCTTACTTTTTTTAAATCTAATAATTCCTGCTTATTTAATTTTTTATCAGCATATAAACCTGTTCTAGCCACAACTTCTTTTTTTGATAAACCATATTCTATAATATCATCACATAATTTTGGAGGTATTACAGATGTAAAGCACCAATAATAATTAGATATATTCATAAGTTATTGTTTGTATAAAATTTATACTTTCTTTCTGATCATTTGATACAACATATGTATTAGTTGATGGAAAAATAATAAACATATTATTTTTAAGTTCTATATCCCAAGATCTTCCTTTACGTCTATTATCATCAAAATTTATTTTTACCCAACACTTATCAACTTTAGCTCCATAAAGCATTGTAAAGTCAGGTGAATTTATAAGATTAACTAAATCTACATCTAATAATAATTTTGATGTTTGATTTGGTTTGTAAATATCACCCCAAGAATTTTTATTAATTAAAATAATATCATGTTCAACCCTAATGTAATCTCGTATATATGTGTTTAACCTATCCCAATTTTTTGAAAATGGAAATTGTCTATTGGTAAAAGATGATTGTAAAATATCTTGTGATAATTTATCTTGGTCAATGTGCCAATCTTTAGGCATGGTTACATCGCCATAATATAAAGCTTGCTCTGTTAATACTTTCTTTTGCATACCACCACCATTTTTAATTTATGCTAATAGATCTGTCAAGTCCCAAGATTGATTATCTTCATTCCACTCATATTCCCAAACATTAGTTCCAGCGTCTTTTTGTTCTTGCTGTTCTTCTGTTAATTCTGGAGCAGCACCGATTGGTGAATCCCAATCTCCAGTTGTAGTATTTTTTATCCAAGAAGCATAAGGTTTTTTATACACAAAAATTTGATTATCTTCGTCCCAAGTGCACCCTATACCTGCATAATTTGCTCTAAATGCTTTTGATTGATCTGCTGCTTCATTACCTTCAGCATCAAGGTATTTTCCAAGTCTAGTATTATAAGATGTTTGAACCCACATTTGTGCAGGCCAGTTATTGTGTTGTTCTAAATACTGTTGACCTACTGCTTCATTTTCAACACCATTAGCATCCAACATATGTTCGTTGTCTAAAGGTAATACTTGTAAAACTTTTCCGTTAGTTCCTATTTTTGCAAAATGTGCCATAATAATTTATCCTCTATTGAAATTTATACCTTATCACTACTACACCTGAACCACCATTTCCACCGGAAGTTAATCCAGCAGATCCACCACCTCCTGTATTAGCAGTTCCATTAGTTCCACCAGCTTGTGTAAGTGTAAGCGATTTACCACCTCCTCCTAGGCCTCCGCAGGCATTAACTAAACCTCCGCCACCACCGCCATAATATGTTCCTGTTCCAGTAATAGTTGAAGCTCTTCCATCTCCACCTCTACCGCCGCCACCGCCACTTCCTCCTTGGCCGTCGCCCGCATTATATCCTCTCTGAGATGCTCCACCACCACCACCAGAGTTTTTATGTATAAATGCATGAGGAGCGTTTACACCTGGAGAGTTTCCACCTGGGAAACCTTGAACTAAAGCAAATGAAGGGACATTTCCTAATCCACCTGTGTTTTTATTTGGGAAAGGTTGACCAAAAACTCTACCGGGAGCAGTGTCTGAACCACTACCTCCTCCTCCGCTTCCTCCATTTTGTCCGGCAGCAGCATTATTAGGTGCGGTTGGTCCTGCTTTTGTACCGCCTCCACCTGCTGAGCTAAAGCCAAGAAAAGTAGAAGAAGATCCATTACAACTTGGGTTTCCATTGTTTGGGTTTGTACCTCCACTACCACCAGCGCCAACTGTTACAGGATAACCTGTAGCAGCTACTGTAAAGCTGTCTAAATTACCATAACCATTGTATCCAGAACTTTTTCCAGGACTTTCCCTAAAACCTCCACCGCCGCCAGCACCAGCTGCTCTTTCATAACCTGCAGCTCCACCACCGCCACCTGCTATAAGTAAATAATCAATATCTGTTGATCCAGTTGTACTTCCAGCACAAGTTACTGTAAAAGTTCCAGGGCTTGTAAAAGTATGAACTTTATAATCTCCAGTAGTAGTAATTGTTCCACCAGTTGCAGTGATAAATTTTTGGTCTTGAGCAGCTTCGTTGTTACCGTCCATAATTATTGACCAACCTTGTGTTGAGTCTACGTAAAATAAAGTTGCTGACTCACCACTTGTAACAATATCAGCATTTGCTGCTGAACCATTAATATTAGAACCATTTCTAGCTATTGTAATTTTATTTGTACCTGTAGTTGCAGCGTAATCTTTAATTGCTACTTGATCAGATGCTGAAGGTGAAGATGGAAGCGTTACAGTAATACCTCCTGATGTAGTATTTACAAAATATCCATTACCAGCGACCGCTGTAAAACTTGCTGTTTTAACAGTTGTATCCCAACTTAATACGGCAAGACCTTGAAAGGACCCGTTGTTTATCATTGTAGTTCCACATGAAATTACTCCCATTATAAATCTCCTTTTACCTTAGATAAATTAATTTTAAATTTTTCTCCAGATATATTATTTACAATAAATATATCATCTTTTCCCTCTTGTAAAGTCCAATCTCCTTTGGTTCCATCGATTGAATTTCCTTCATTTTTTGCTAAATTAGAAAGGTGTAAGTCTCCTGTATATAGGTTTCTCCACACATTTCCAGAAGCACCTAAGTCATAAGCGTCAGTAGTTCCAGGTACAATATTTCCTGTAGCTGTCAAATTTCCAGTTGAACTAAGTCCCTCTAAAATATTTGTTCCATCAGAGTAAAGTGTTTTAGTTCCCTTATCAGTCGCTGTCCAAGTTACTCCAGTTCCAGAAGTAGTTTTAAATGTTACAGTAAAAGCACCTGTAGTAGAATTTTGTATAGTATAAGTTTTTTCAATTGAATCTGGAATAACTACATCTACATTACTAGTAATAGTTCCCGTTAATTTTAAAATTTGGTTTTTACCATTAGACAATACACCATTTGAAAAAGTTAAAGTTGCGCCCGAAGTAACTCCAACTGCATCATAACCACCAATTGCTTGTTCAAGAATAAGCAGGTTAGTATTAGTAATTTGTCCCCAAGTTCCTGAATTTGCTCCAGTTGCCTGAACTGTTAATTTTAAACTATCTGAATTAGCCATATTTTAGATTCCTTAAATTATATTATAATATTTCATTTATGCAGCAGTGTCAACTTCTGTCCAAGTACCAGAAGAGCCTTGATTTACCTTTGTCCAAGTCGCTGTAGATCCTGTATCTACTTTAGTCCAGACTATGGTTTTTTCATCTCCTAAAGCAATTGTCATAGCTATACCGGTTGGTCTAGCAACAGAATCTGTTGCATCTGCCTGACCTTCTTGCATGGTCATTTCTTGACCAGTTACATCAATAAAGCTAACTGCATCTAATACAGCTGTTCCAAGATTTGCTGTAAATCCTATTCCAGTTACAGAAACATTTGCATCTGCAGTAACTGTTGGAGCATTTTCTTGCACAGTCATTGCTTGACCAGTAACCGCAACATCGACATCAGCAAAAGCAAAAACAGTTCCTTCAGCTATTGATAATAATTCTCCTGTTACATCTGTGTTGGCATCTGCTGTTACAGTTAAACTTCCTATTCCTGCTGTTAATAATTCACCTGTTACATCTATATTAGCTCCTGCTGTAACTGTTCCAAGTCCCAATGCTGCAGACATTCCAATACCAACAACGGAAGCATCTGGGGAAGGATCAACTGTTCCTTCTTCTGCAGTCATTGATTCACCACTAACTGAAGCAAATGTATTTGCGTCTAAGATTAAAGTTCCTTCTGTTGCAGTTAAAGCTTGACCTGTTATAGAAATATTTGCATCTGCAGTAACAGTTGAACTGTTTTCCTGCATAGTTAATTCTTGACCAGAAAGTAAAACTTCACCTGTACCTATACCTGCAACATTACCTAATGACATAGGTAGTTCAGTTCCTACACCAATACCACCTACAGTAGCTTCTACTTGAACAGGAATATTAAATGTAGCTGGACTTAGTGTAGCAAAAGGTGCTTCACCAAAAGCTGTTAATGTATCATGTGTAGGATTATTTACATTCGTATTTAATTCGAAACCAGTTACAGGAATATCTGCATCTGCTGAAGATTCTGTAACATCTCCTAAAGATCCAGATAAAGTTTCTCCGGCAACAGGAACAAAAGCACCAGAAACAGTTGTAACAGTTCCTTCTGTTGCAGTTAAAGCTTGACCTGTAATAGGTGCATTTGCATCAGCTGTAATTGCAGGAGTATTTTCCTGCATAGTCATTTCTATACCAGATGCATAGATAATTACATCTGAATCTTCTGTGCTGAAAGCAGCTTCTGAATATGCGGTGACTCCTAGGGCCATAAACTAGGCTCCTGTTTTTTGTTCTTCTTTTTCTTCTGTAGGTAATTCTTTTCTAAGTATTTCAGAATAATGTTTTTGTAACACTTCTAAGTCAGTAAATTGAATAGTTAATTCATTCTTTTTTATAGCTATGTTTTGAAGCTTATTTAAAAATACTTTACCTTCATCAGATAATTTTTCGCTATCATATTCTTTTTTATCAAAAGTAAAAATCATTACATTTCCTCTAATTTAAATTTATATTTCTTACCATTTTTATTGTTTAAAATATATAAGTGTTCTTCACCCTCTTGTATAGTCCAGTTACCTTTTGTACCATCAACAGCATTACCTTCTGATTTTGCTTCGTTAGATAAATGTAAATCTCCAGTGTATAAGTTTCTCCAAACATTTCCTGATGAACCTAAGTCGTAAGTATCATTAGCTCCTGGAATAAAAGTTCTATAACTAACAACGTCCGAACTAGTTACTTTAAATCTTGTAGAGCCACCAGTAATAACGCTAAAGTTATCAGTTGTATTAAATCCAACGTAACAGTTTGTGTCATCTTTATGTATAATATATCTAGGTATTGTTAAATCAGTTCCATCAAATGTCATGTTTGGTTCTGCGTACATAGTATCTGCACCAGTTGCAGTTAAAACTCTGTCATTAGAACCGTTTGACATGAAGTCAGATACATCAACAGAAATAGAATCTGCAGCTACATTAATACCTGTTCCTGCACCAACGTTAAGTGTAACACCTCCTGATGAACCACCACCTGTTAAACCAGATCCAGCAGTTACACCTGTAATGTCTCCAACATTAGTAGTAAAACCTGCATCATTATTGAAGATAGATAAACCTATTTCGCTAGCTGCTTTTCTTCTCTCATTACTTGCATCTAGAACAATAAACTCATCTGATCCAGTCATTGTCGCTGTCATGTCAGTAAGTTCTGATAAATCTAAAGTAACACTAATATTACCAGAAGAAGTAATAGCTCCACCAGCATCTAATCCTGTGCCTGGAGAAATTCCAACGCTAGTTACAGTTCCTGTGGTTGTACTGAAGTTAGCATCATTATTAAACCCTGAAATATTGATATTACCTTTAGTTAATTTTCTTTGAGCATTTGCTGTATCAACAACTACAAAATAATCTCCATCACCATTTGTAGTTGAAGTAGATAGTTCTGATAAGTCTACGTTTAAAGTTACTGTTCCGGAACTTCCGCCACCATCTAATAATGTACCTGCATCAACACCTAAAATGTCACCTGTTGTTCCAGTTGCAACGGCAGTGACTCTACCATAAGCATCAACAGTAATTGTATCGATTTTAGTTCCATTAGCTGTGCTTCCGTAAGTACCAGAACCAACACCACCAGTTGCCATGTTCAAAGTTACTGAACCAGTAGTTCCACCACCTGTTAAGTTTGTACCTGCTGTAACACCTGTGATGTCACCAACGTTAATAGAACCACCTAGCGATGTAGATGTTCCGTTGATTGTAATTGCGCTGTTATCTAACGCTCCGTTTGGAATACTTGTTAATGATGCACCACTACCAGAGAATGTAGTAGCTGTCATTGTTCCTGTAACAGTTGCTCCAGAAGATGTTGTTTCTAATTTTTTAGCATTTGAATAATATAGTTCTACAGCAGCATTTTCATTACATTTTATATAGTCATCATTGTCAACCTGAGATTTTAAAACAATACTAGCACCTCTTATGTGTAAATTTGATGTGCCACTTTCTTCAATAAAACTAATATTAGATGCACTATCATGATAAATTTGTAAATCTGAACCAGCACCAAAAACAGCTTTATCGTTATCTCCAAAACTAATATCAGCAGTAGTTGTTAATCCTGCAAAAGTAGGACTAGCTGAAGTAGCCACGTCTTGGCCAATAGCTATGTCGTCAGAGTTGATTGTAACACCGGTTCCGGCTCCAACGTTTAATGTAACATCACCTGTAGTTCCGCCTCCGGTTAAACCATCACCTGCCGTTACTGCTGTAATATCTGCAGTAATAGTTTTGTAAGTTTGGTCCCCTGCTAAAAAAGTTGTAGATGAAGCTGTTCCTGTTCCTAGTCTTGCAGTTGGAACTAGATTAGTTGCTAAATTAGCTGCATCTAAATTTGTTAAAGCACTTCCGTTAAGTGCAGGTAAAGTTGCCGGGAATCTTGCATCTGGAACAGTTCCAGAAGTTAAATTATCAGCATTTAAATTTTGTAAATCTACTGTTTGATACTCTAATGCTGTTGCACCAGAATTTACTGCTATAACTTGATTTGCAGTTCCAATTGAAGTTAAACCTGTACCACCTTTTGTTGTTGGCACTGTTGGTAATCTGTCTGATGATAAAGTTCCTGAAGCAACGTTTGAAGCATTAAGAGCTGTTAAGTTACTTCCATTGTTTGCAACAATATTTCCACTTGAATCTAGTATGACTGATTTAGATGCAGGAAGAGTTACAAATACATTTTTAGTACCAGAAGAAAAATCTACTGCACTATCAGAATTTGATGATGATATAATTGTAGTTCTCGCAAGAGTATCTGGTGTACCATCGGTTACAGTACCTAAACCTACTTCAAACTCACCATTGTTAGTATTAACAATCGCATAGTAAGTTGTGTTACTATTACCAATACCAGCTACAAATGTTTCAAAACCTGTTACTGCTCCTGCAAGAGAAAAGGTACCCGTACCAGTAGTGGTAGAGGTTTCTTTAACTCTATCATTAACGACTAATGCCATTTAAAACTCCTATTATCCAGAGATTCTTAATATAGCCGCTGAAGTAGTTGCTGCTGGAAACTGTACTGTGAAAGTTCCTGATGTAGCTGTTTTATCTGCTCCAAAATCTAAAACTGCAACCGCTGCATTAGTAACTGCAGAAGATGTGTTATAGATTAATGCACCTCTAGCTGTCAACGTTACACCTGTGAAAGATAAATCTGCGAAGTCAACGAATGCAACACCTTTACCTGTTCCGGTTCCAATATTTGCACTTTGACCTGTTAAATTGCTTCCACCTGCTGTGTACTGACCACTATTGCTAACTTCATTAGTTGCACTGTAGGCAGTAGTTGTTGAGTTTAGAGTTGCTGAAGAAGTGTAAAGAGCTAGTTTAAAAACGTCACCACCAGAGTTTTTGAAATTTGCATCTCCCTCTAATAGTTGTTTTTTAAACGCATTTGCAATTGCTTGTGTTATAGCCATAATTTATCTCCTTATTTGCCTCCGACTCGAGGAACACCTGATTGATATTCATCTCGTCTTCGTCTTCCCATTTGTTCTATAGAGAAGCCTTCAACTACTTGTTTATACTTTCCTTCGTATAATTGCAATAGATCATTTGGCCCCTTTAAAAAAGAAAATGCTTCAACTAAGCATGCATAC